>FZPS01000214.1_pt93 | contig 12868 bp, 13 predicted proteins | sample 1817821 | NCBI WGS metagenome assembly FZPS01 (sample SAMEA104158645, study PRJEB21678) | metagenome | place: Germany | collected 2015-04-21 | reverse complement strand
GCTTTTGGTTGTCGTAAATGCATATTTTTTACTTTACATATAAATTATATCTTGTAAAACCGTGGTTTTCTATGTAAAATAGTATCACGATTAGTAATTTTGTTCATTAAAAACTATATTTCCCGTTTTGAGAGGTTATGCCACATGGTTCAGGACGACAGGTTGGAGATGATTTCGCTGCTGCGAGAATTGCACAACATCTCCGGGTTCAGGATTTCGATACACGATGTCAAGTTCAATGAAATCGAAGCCTACCCAAAGGAATTGTCGCCGTACTGCGCGCTTATCCAAAGCTGTGCGCAGGGGCGTCGGAAATGTATCGAAAATGACCGGCGGGCATTTGAGCAGGTGAGCTCAAATCCGGAGGTTTACCTTTACAAATGCTGTTTTGGGCTTTACGAAGCGGTGGCGCCGCTTAACATTTTAGGGAATGTGGTCGGGTACCTGATGATGGGGCAGTCAATCGACGGCAGCCCCGGCAGCCGGGAGCTGCTGATAGAAAACGCCAGACAGCTTATATCCGATGAGAAACTGCTCGCAGCAGCAGCCGAATCGGTGCGCGTGTGCAGCAAGGATAAGATTTTGTCGTGCATGAAAATACTGGACGTCTGCGCGCAGTACATAACATTAAGCAACCGCTTTCAGATAAACAAATCCCACATCTCGGACAAAATCAGGGAATACCTTGACAACAACTTTCACGAGAACATCACTATCGACAATCTCTGCCTCAAATTCTTCTGCAGCCGCACCAGCATTATGACATCCTTCAAGGCGAATTACGGAGTCGGAATAATAGAATATCTGACCCATGTCCGCATACAAAAGGCCAAACGGCTTCTAATCAGCACGTCAAAATCGGTCAAGGAAATAGCCGAAATATGCGGGTATTCCGACCAGAACTATTTCAGCAAGGTATTCCTCAAGCGCTGCGGGATGACCCCGACGGCTTTCCGTAAACAGAAGACGGTTGTAAGGTAACCCTTAAGCCCGCGGGCTGCCGGCTTTCAGCAGCGCGGCCGCGCCGGCTTTTGGGTCCTCAATATCCAGCACGAGTTTTTCCATCGGGCAGATATCGGTTCCTGCCCGATTTTTTATAAACGGGACCTTTTTCTCGTACACAAGGTTTATTCCAGCCTTTTTCAGCACCAAAATCGCGTAGGAGCTGACGGTTTTTGCGTACACTTCCTTTACCCCCGCGTACACAAGCAGCACCGCCGCGGCCTTCCCGACAATTTTATCTGCAACGCAGGCGCCGCTCAAAACCTCCGGCGCGTTTTTTATGATATCCAGCAGCGGGAACACCCCTGAGAGTTTCGAGGTATATTCCCTCTCCCCGTTTACCACCACAAGAGTGTACCCGCCCTGATTAAGTTTATTTACGGCTTTTTTTATGGTATCAGTCATGATTTTGTTCATCATTTCTCCCTTTTTCGCCTGCGGCCAAATCTTCCGTTGGGCTGCCGCTTTTGTCTTGAAAAACAAGGCTGTCGATTACCCGGCTTTTTTTGAGCAGGTAGATTACCGCCGGTATCAGTATAATCTGAATTACAATGCCGATTATACCGGCCGTAACCGCGTCAATGACCGCGGCCGGCTTAATTTTTGAGATGTTGAGCAGGTCGGCGGCGGCAAACAGCGCCAGCGCGTACACCAGCCTGCCGAACACCATCGCGCCCACAAGCGAAACCGCTGTCCCGTATCTTGTTTTACACAGTTTGAAACTCTGGTACAGCAGACCGCTCATAAACCCGTAGCCGGCGAGCTCAAGGACCATAAAAACAAGCCGGTCGGGCGCAGGCATACCGGATAACAGATAGCTCAATACCGGGGAGAGGACGCCTATTGCCAGTCCAAAAGCCGGCCCCACGATAAAACCGCTCAACAGCACCGGAATATGTATCGGAAGCAGTATTCTGCCAAGGTCAGCCGCGCCGACCAGATGTACTACACAGGGAAGGATTACCGCCAAAGCCAGCATCAGCCCTCCCACCGCTGTTTTCCTGCTTATACTCATACAGCTTTCCCCTTTACGGCCTTATGATTTGAGCAGGCTGTCCAGCTCTTGCTGCAGCCGTTTCAAATCATCCCTGATTTTGATATTCTGCGGGCATGCCTCCTCACATCTGCCGCACGATATGCAGTTTTTCGCCCTTTTAGAATCAGAAACAAAGTCCGCCCACTGCCATGCCGCCCTGCCTTTGTCCTTAAAAACCCCGTATTCGTTCCAGACATGAAAGTTTAAGGGTATGTCCACCCCGGCGGGGCACGGCATGCAGTACCTGCAGCCGGTACAGCCGTTATTCATTCTGGTCCTAAGCGCGTCCGACACCCTGTCAATTATCTGATACCCCTCTTTGTTCAAGGGTCTGAAGTTATCAAAAGTGTTGAGATTGTCCAAAAGCTGTTCCATCGTGGTCATCCCGCTGAGCACCACCTTGACGTTCGGCAGGCTGCCCACCCACCTTAAAGCCCATGAAGCGACCGAGGCGTTCGGGTTTGCTTTCTTCAACTCCTCGGTAACCTCGTCCGGCAGGGTGGCCAGCATGCCGCCCTTGACCGGTTCCATGACCATCATCGGGACGCCCATGCTTTCGGCAAGCCGGTACCCCTTAATCCCGGCCTGATAATTGACATCCATATAGTTAAGCTGTATCTGGCAAAAATCCCATTCCCGGCTTTTAAGGATTTCCTCAAACACCTCATAATCATCGTGGAAGGAAAAGCCGAAGAACCTTATTTTGCCCTGTTTTTTCAGGCTGTCGAAAAACTCCGGAACGCCAAGGCGCGCCATCCTGTCCCATGAGCTTTTGTTCAGCGTGTGGAGAAGATAAAAATCTATATAATCTGTCTGCAACCTCTCGAGCTGTTCATTGAACGCCCGACCTGCGTCATCCAGATTTTTTACCTGCCAGCACGGCAGCTTGTCTGCTATGTAATAGCTGCCCCTGTCGTATTTGGATAAAACTCTCCCCACAAACGGCTCGCTTTTGCCGGAATGGTAGTTATAAGCGGTGTCGAAGTAGTTTATCCCCCTGCTGTAAGCCAGGTCAAGCAGCTTTTCCGCCTCTGCCTCGTCTATCCTTCCGTTAATATCGGTAGGAAACCTCATACATCCGTATCCCAGCAGCGATACCGATACCCCGTTTTTTTTAAGCTCCCTGTATACCATTTCAAACCCCCCGTTTTGTTTCGCCGTTATTTAATTCCCATACTATTCTAATATAAAACACGATATTTTTAAAGACAGATTGAGCTTTTTTCTGCAATGCTCCACAAAAAACTTGCGGGCAGCCTTGGTTCGGCTGCCCGCAAACTATATAAGCCCCGCTGTTATTTAAAATTGACAAGCAGTTCCTGCTGCAAACGCCTGTTATGGCAAAGCTGGTTTTCAAGCTGCTGGCTTCTTTTGTTCAGCAGGTCTTCAATGCCTGCTATCGAAGATATCAAATCCTGCAAACCGGCGATGTTTTCCCTGATTTTTTCACAGATAAAACTGTCAATCACAAAATCATCCATCCAGTAATCCAGTATCCGTTCCGCCGATGTTATCCGGCTGATACAGGTCAGCTCAGCGCCCTCTATATCCATAATCTCGGCCTGCAGGCTTTTCAGATGTGAAATCAACCTGTTGAAAGCCGATTCGGCGTTGTCTATATGCGAGTATTTTGCCAAACGCGAAATCAAGCCGCCCGATTCGGTAAGACAATACATCGCCCATATCTCGGCTTTCTCTAAAGCATGCAAAACACATTCAGCCGACTGCCTTGAACGCAATGCCGCCGCCAACGCCTGCCCTGTCTCGGCCAACCGGCCGATTATCAGGTCATTCTCACATTCAAGCTGCCTGAACTTATCGCCTTTCTCCCCTTCAAGCCGCACCGCGGCAGCCCTGCGCCGGTCAAGCTCGGCCTGATACCTGTACTCCAGCATCAACAGTTGGTTGATTTTGTTTTCAAGCTCCTGTTTCTCCTTTTTCAGTTCCTCCAGCTCGGCTGCCACCCTGTCATATTCGAGCTTTGCCTCAATTTCTTCCCGTTCTTCTTTCTTCAGCTTTTCACGGTACCTGCCGAGCAGTTTCAAAAAGAAAGAATACAGCGACTCGTCCTGGATTTTCCGCACGTTAAGCTTCTGCTTTTCACATTCTTTAAGCAGGCCGCATACCCTTTCCTCAGCCTCTTTTATCCGCTCACTGCACGCAGCCAGCTTTCTTTCCAGCGTGTCAATCGCGCCGATTTTTATTCTAATTTCTTCGATGTTGTCCACAATGCCCGATACCTCCTGCTTTTCAGGATGGGGGTATAATTATATAAATACTGAAGTATATTCATTTTTATGTGCGCGCCGGCAAGTCAAACCGGCCCTGTAAAGGATTACTCATCCATAACAGGAATATAATTCCATAAGCCGATCAAAGCCGGCCGGTATTGCAGAGAAAAAACTCGCCGCAATCTTTTTTGCCGGTTAAAATGTATCCATTATTATAGAACGAACGTTTAACAGTAACAAGTGGGATGTTGGGCAAAAAACAAATGTGTTAATTGTATAATATAGACAATTTTAGGATTAATATGTAATCGCATATGGCACGAGAACGGTGGACAGGTAATCTGCCCTGCCAAAAAAGCAAAAGCGAGTGAGCAAAAAAGAAACGGCAATCCGCAAAACGCAGATTGCCGTTTCTTTTTGGAGCTGGTGGACGGACTCGAACCCCCGACCTGCTGATTACAAATCAGCTGCTCTACCGGCTGAGCTACACCAGCACAGCTTTCGCTGACCGCGAAAGCTATAATAATATAGCATGAGATTATTCATTAGTCAAGATTCAAAAATTCCATCACAGCAGGTTTTTTCAGGGGGGCGGGGAGGCAGATTAAAACCGCCTCCCCGATTTTTTTGTAAAATCAATTCAATACTATTTTTCCGCCTTCATGAAAGCAAATCCGTCTTCGGATACGTCCACCAAGACCGTGTCGCCGGCTTTAAATTTGCCCTCCAGCAAATGCTCTGCGAGCACGTCCTCGATTTTTGACTGGATGGCGCGGCGAAGCGGGCGCGCTCCGTAAATCGGGTCAAAACCTTCCTCGGCAATCTTTTCGACAGCCGCGTCGGTTACCGTAACGCGGACATCCATATCGGCCGTGCGCTTATCCAGCTGCTTCAGCATACGGCGGGCAATCTGCTGAATGTCCTCTTTTGACAGCTTGCTGAACACGATTATTTCGTCGACGCGGTTAAGGAATTCGGGGCGGAAGGTGCGCTTGAGCTCGCTCATCACGTTGTCGCGTATTCTCTTCTGGTCTTCCTCGTCATTCTCTCTACCGGCGCCGCCGAAGCCGAGCCCGTACTTTTCGGTAATCATTCTGGCGCCGACATTTGAAGTCATGATTATAATTGTGTTTTTAAAGTCAACCCTGCGCCCCTGAGCGTCGGTCAATACGCCGTCTTCAAGTATCTGCAGGAGTATATTGAACACATCGGGGTGGGCCTTCTCGATTTCATCAAAGAGCACCACCGAATATGGCCTGCGCCTGATTTTTTCTGTAAGCTGTCCGCCCTCCTCATACCCGACATATCCCGGCGGGGAGCCTACGAGACGGGAAACGGTGTGTTTTTCCATGTATTCGGACATGTCAAGTCTGACCATCGCGTTTTCATCGCCGAACATGGCTTCGGCAAGGGCTTTGCACAGCTCGGTCTTCCCTACCCCGGTCGGGCCGAGGAAGATAAAGGAGCCGGTCGGGCGCTTGGGGTCTTTCAGCCCCACTCTGCCCCGCCTGATTGCCTTTGAAACCGCGGTTACCGCTTCTTCCTGCCCCACTACGCGCTCATGGAGTATCCTCTCCATACGAAGCAGCCTTTCGCTTTCTTCTTCGGTCAGCTGAACCACCGGAACCCCCGTCCAGCTTGAGACTATTTCGGCAATCTCGTTCTCGGTTACCTGTCCGGTAATTCCGGAATTTTTCTCCTGCCATTCGTCCTTCATGGCCTTTAGCTTTTCTTCTGCCGCTTTCTGCTTGTCCCTAAGTTCCGCGGCGCGCTCGAAATCCTGTTCGTTGACCGCCGATTTCTTCTCCTCGTCAAGGCGCTTGATTTCATCTTCAAGCTCCTTCATATCCTGCGGAGGAGTGAATGCCCTTAACCGCACGCGGGAAGCGGCCTCGTCAATCAGGTCGATGGCCTTGTCCGGCAGGTACCTGTCCGAAATATAGCGAGCCGACAGGCGCACCGCGGCTTCAAGCGACTCGTCCGTAATCTTTACTTTGTGGTGAGCCTCGTATTTGTCGCGCAGTCCGCGCAGGATTTCCACCGTCTCGTCCTGGGTCGGTTCTCCGACCATCACCGGCTGGAAACGCCGCTCCAATGCGGCATCTTTTTCGATATGCTTGCGGTACTCGTCAAGAGTGGTCGCGCCGATTATCTGCAACTCGCCTCTCGCGAGAACCGGCTTGAGGATGTTGGCGGCGTCAACCGCGCCTTCCGCCGCGCCTGCCCCCACAAGGGTGTGCACCTCGTCAATAAAGAGTATCACGTTTTTGGCTCTCAGCACTTCGTCAATCGCGTTCTTAATCCGTTCCTCAAAATCGCCGCGGTATTTGGTTCCGGCAACCATGCCGGTCAAATCCAGTGTTACGACCCGTTTGCCACGGAGCAGTTCCGGAACCTCGTCAGCCGCTATCTTCTGCGCCAGCCCTTCCGCAATCGCGGTTTTGCCGACGCCCGGCTCTCCTATCAGACAGGGGTTATTCTTGGTACGGCGGGACAGGATTTGGATAACACGTTCAATTTCATCCCCCCTGCCGATAACCGGGTCCAGCCTTCCCTCTTTGGCAAGCTGGGTCAAATCCCTGCCGAACTGGTCGAGGGTGGGCGTCCTGCCCCCTGCGCGCGGGGACGGCCTGCCCGGGCGGATGACATTGTTCTGCGGAATGCCCATCCCTATTGCCTGCGCGATATCCGCGAACAAATCGTCCGGCCTTGCGCCCTGTGCAATCAGTATGCGGACAGCCACGCTGGTTTCATCCTTCAATATCGCGATCAGAAGGTGTTCGGTCCCGACATAACCGTGGTGCATGGCCGCGGCTTCGGTCGAGGCGACTTCCAGCGCCTTTTTGGCGCGCGGCGTAAAGTCTTCGGGAGTCAGTCTGCTCCTCTCGCCCGGCGAGCCCACCTGCGTGATTGCCTCCTGATACTTTGCGACGGTTACACCCCGTGCGTTCAGCACCGACGCCGCAACGCCGGTCCCCTCACGCAAAAGCCCAAGCATAAGATGTTCCGTGCCGATGTAGGTATGCCCTAATTCCTCCGCCGCCTCTATCGCAAGATTTAGCGCGGTATTCGCTTTTTCGGTAAATCCTTTAAACCTGTACATGGTATTCATCCTTTCTTTATGTTGCTTGTCCGGGTTTTACCCGTTTGAAACCAGTCGGGTTCTGACCATCTTTGCCCTCTCGACGTCCCGCTCCGACGGCTCCATATCGCGCCGCGCCGTTGCCATCAGGGTCTGCGGCTGCGCGTCGTTTATCAATTCGCTTATGGTGTCGAGGCTGATACTCGGTATAATCCCCATCGCCACTCCAACCCGAAGGTTGGAGATAAGTGTCATGAATTCATCGCACGACATCATCCGCGCGGTCTGCAAAAGCCCCATCGAACGCCAAACCATATCCTCAAACCGCGGGTTGCGGCGAAGATGTTCGCGCGCGGCGCGCTCCTCGCGTATAATCTGGGCGGCGATTCCCTTGAGGTTTTCAATCGCAGCCTGTTCGGAAATCCCTAAAGTAACCTGATTTGAAAGCTGGTAAATCGCGCCCTCAGGCTTGCTGCCCTCGCCGTAAATCCCTCTGATGGTGAGTCCCAGCTTCGACACCATGTTCGCCAGCTGCTGGATGGCTCCCCGCTCGTGCAGCGCGGGCAGGTGGAGCATCAGCGAGGCTCTCATTCCGGTCCCAAGGTTGGTCGGGCATTGGGTTAAGTATCCAAGCCTGTCGTCAAACGCGAATTTCACCTGTTCGTCAAACAGGTCGTCAATCCCGTTCGCAATCCGGTATGCCTTATCAATGTCCAGGCCCGGGCACATAACTTGTATGCGGAAGTGGTCCTCTTCATTTATCATGATGCTGACGCTTTCATCCTTTTTCAAAAGCAGGGCGCTTCCCTTGCCGCGTTTTGCGAATTCGGGGCTGATAAGGTGCCGCTCAACCATTGAAAGGGCGTCGCGCGGCTCAATATTAGCCATATCCAGAAAATCGAATTCGTCCGCTTCTTTGCTGGATTTCAAGGCTTCGCGCGCTTTTTTCGCGACCTCAAGCCTGCGCTCCTGATTTAAACTGGCCGGAAAAGGCACTCCGCTCAGATTTCTCGCCAGCCTTACACGGGTGCTGATGACCACATCCCCTTCAGCGCCGCTCAACTGGTACCATTTAGCATTTTTATTTTTCATTGCCCTTTTCCTCCTTTTCCAGTTCGCGAATGCGGTCCCGCAGCTCGGCACATTTCTCGTACTGCTGCGCCTCGATGTGTTTTGCCAGCTCCGAGCGCAACCGCTCAAGCTCTCTTTCCTTTTTCAACCCCTCGCCGGCGCCCGACGGAATTTTGCCGGTATGCGCCGTTTTGCCGTGTATCCGCTGGATTGAAGGCAGCAGCCTGTCGTAAAAGGTGGTATAGCACGACGGGCAACCCGCTCTGCCGGATTCCGCAATCTCACCGAAGCTGTGTCCGCAGCCCTCACAGCGCACAACATCGGTCAGCCCCTTTTTCACGGGCTCGGCAAAAAGGCTGCCCCAGAAATCTCCGATGTCAAACCCGATATTGCTGAACATCGAATTATACCCCTGTTTTTCGGCGCACTCCGAACACAGGTGGGTCTGAGTTGTCTCCCCGTTTATTGTCTTTTTGATAAAAGTGGTCGCGATGTTTTTCCCGCAGTTTTGACATAACATAATAAATCATCCTTTCGCAGTAAATAAATCAAAACCCTGTCAGGTTATAAGCGCGGCAAGCATCTGCTTTAAAAGGCTTGCTCTAAGGCGGTCCCTAGTCTCCATCGGGATATAGCGGTAAGCCTGGTCGGATAAAGCGGACAGCATAACCTTTGCCGCATTTTCGGAAATCAGCTCCTGAGCTTCAAGGTTTTCAATGATTGCCTGAGCGGTTACCGGGCTTATCTCGTCCCCGACCGCATTTATAATATGCATCAGCGGAGATACCCCGCGCTCCAATTTTACCCGCCTTATTCTTATATAGCCGCCGCCCCCTCTTTTGCTCTCCACGATATACCCCTGTTCGGGGGTAAACCGGGATGTAATCACATAGTTTATCTGGCTGGGCACGCAGCCAAGCTCCTCTGCCAATTCGTTTCGCCGAAGCTCGGCCTCGCCGTCGTCTGCAAGTTCCAGCATTTGAAGGATATATTCAGCGATTATATCGGTTAAACGCATTTTATCAATCCCCTTTGCTATCCTGTCTGTATTTTATCCTTTAATTCAATTTGACCATTCCTGACTTTCGCCAAAATTATACATTCAAAAGTCAGGAATGGTCAAGGTCAAAATTGGTCAATTCGGGATTGCCAAAGCCGGATAAAAGCGGTTATCTCCCTATTTCTCCTGTTTTCTTTTATTTTCTTGATTTTTTGGGTTTTTGCCGTTATTTTTTCTGTAAAAGCGGCGTGCGTGTATGATTGAATGTTCTTCTTCCGAAAAGGGGTCGGGCGAAAGCTCGTCCGACATCTCCCAGTCGTTGTCGGTAAAATAGCCTTTGTTTTTTGAGCCTCTGCCTAATCCGTAATTCCTCATAACAGCACAATTCCTTTCCGAAAATGGTGTTATTGTTTCATTTATAGGCTGTGCATACCCCGGACTCATTATTCAGTAAGTAACCATTGCATATTCAGCTACAAATATTCCGTGAAAACCCAATAAAGAGGGAGAACAGTGTCTGTCAGAAATCTGTTTGATAACCTTGATTGCTCAATCACCCTGTTTATCATTATCATAATTCTTACCCTTGAAGATTAAACACGCTTTTCCGTCAGGCTGTGCGCAGATTTTTCCCTGACAATCCAACGGGTTTGAAAAATGCGTCCCTGTCCGGCGTTGCTTTCCACGCATATTTTTCATACATACTATAAGACATGGACAGCGGTGAAAAATGAAATATTTCACAGGATTTTGCGCACTGCTCCTAAAGTTTTAAGCCGGCGCAAAAATTGGGGTTGAAAATAAAGCCGTTTCAGTGTAGAATAATCGTTGCTCGTTATATATATCCGCCCGTGGCGAAGCTGGATATCGCAGCAGATTCCGATTCTGAAGGACGGGGGTTCAAATCCCTCCGGGCGGGCCAGAAAGAAACGACAATTTTCGTCAGAAAGTTGTCGTTTCTTTTTGTACTATTAACTTTTCTCTTTTCATTATTCTCTCTTCACTAAAAATGTCGTTTCCAGATAAAAGTTAAAAGAGAAAAGATAAGAGAATCGGTAGTTTTGCTGCGCAAAACATTGAATCATAAACCAAATTATGTTATCTTCCTTATGAGGTGAGCGATTTGAATAGTCCACTATTAGATAAATCCCTTGACTTTGCTACGCATATTGTTTTATTTTATGAAAACTTTGCAAAGCTGAAGAGAGATACTACCATTGCAAAACAATTACTTAGATCTGCTACAAGCATCGGTGCTAATATTAATGAAGCAGTTTACGGGAACAGCAAAGCTGATTTTATTTCCAAGCTTCATATATCATTGAAAGAAACTGGCGAAAGCATTTATTGGCTAAAATTGCTGAAAAGAACAATGATCTTTGACTATAATTATGATGACCTATTATTATCAGCTGAGGAAATCAAACGTATGCTTATCGCCTCAATTAATACCGCTAAGAAAAACAATCAATAAACTTATATTTATTTTATCTCGGTATCTTTTTCGTTACCTCTTTACAGCGGCGAGTCGCCGCAGACAAGTCGCGCACTCACTTTCGTGGGTGCGTTTTGTTTTTCTCGCCCGCGCCGAAGCGGCATCTTTTTTCCGCTGGACCACACACCTGCGGTGAGCCAAGTGGCGCCCCTTACTCTTGTGAGTGAGGGCGTTTTTGCTTATTCTAAGCAATATTTCCGCTTTTGGTCTAAAGTTCAATGAAAGATGCTTGCAACTTACATAGTTCAAGTTTATAATTTGATATTGTACCGTGTCAATCAGAAAGGAGTGGTGGTTATGGATCCCCTGCCTATAACAAGTATTATTAGAAGAATTACATACACTATAACAGGAGCCATAACTGCCCTTTTGGTATTGTGGCTCTATTAAGGGGGCTTCAATAATGAAGAGGAAAGTTATTAATCTGATTGAGCAAGGTAAATTCGCCGAAATTAAAAATCAACTCGTTGAAATGAATGTGGTGGACGTAGCATACCTCATTGAAGGGTTAGACAAGCAGAAAATGCTGGTTGTATTCAGAATACTACCAAAAGACATTTCCGCAGGAGTTTTCTCGTATATTTCAACCGACCTCCAAAGATATATAGTTGAATCCATATCCGGTGCAGAAATCAAGAATATATTAGACCAGCTATTTTTAGACGACGCCATAGATTTTATAGAAGAAATGCCTTCAAATGTAGTAAAAAAGGTTTTAAAAAACACTGATGATGACACAAGAAAGCTAATCAATCAATTTTTAAAATACCCTGAAGACTCTGCCGGAAGTATTATGACAATAGAGTTTGTTGACTTAAAAAGAGAAATGACAGTAAAGCAAGCTATCCGGCACATTAAGGAAACAGGAGTAGATAGAGAAACAATAGACATGTGCTATATTATAGATGAAGAAAGAAGGCTTGAAGGTGTAATATCTATAAGAAAACTTATATTAAGCGAGGACTCGGCAATTGTCAAAGATATTATGGAAACAAATTCCATATATGTAAACACCCATGATGACCGAGAAAAAACCGCTTCTTTATTTAAGAAGTATGACCTTCTTACCATGCCTGTTGTGGATAATGAACGCAGATTAGTAGGTATAGTCACAGCCGACGACATTATAGACGTTATATCTCAGGAAGATACGGAAGACTTTCAAAAGATGGCGGCTATGATGCCCTCCGAGGAGGAATACTTAAAGACAAGCGCTTTCACATTAGCAAAACACCGAGTGCCTTGGCTATTAATCTTAATGATATCTGCATCCCTTACCGGAGGTATTATAAGAAAATATGATAATATACTACAATCTACAGTCCTGCTTGCATCCTTTATACCAATGCTAATGGACACAGGTGGAAATGCCGGTACTCAATCCTCAACACTAATTATTCGCGGAATCGCTTTAGGAGAAATAAGCCTAAGAGATGTTTTTAAAGTACTATGGAAGGAGTTTAGAGTAAGCTGCATTGCAGGATTTGTACTATCAAGCCTGAATTTTTTAAGAATATACTTTTTAGAAAAAACCGATTTGTTAATATCCTTAACAGTTTGCATAACCCTGTTTTTTGTTGTCATAATAGCAAAGCTATTAGGAGGACTTCTTCCAATCATAGCAAAAAAGCTTAAGGCAGATCCTGCAATCATGGCAAGCCCCCTTATAACCACAATAGTAGATGCAGTAGCACTAACCACATACTTTGCCATGGCTACATGGCTGCTAAATATATAGTCAGGTATCCCCATATCTCATCAAATGCCGACAACGGAAAACTTCGGAGAAAAACCACTTGGGCAATGTCTATATAAAAATTGCGATACTCTTATTATTTGGGAAATCTGCGTTAAAATAGGTTGCATCTTTTTCGTCAGTGGATTACATATGAAAAAGCCTGTAAATCCGTATGGTTGCTGGGTTTTCAGGCTTTCTTGTTTTATTTCATTT
>FZPS01000062.1_pt3166 | contig 12871 bp, 15 predicted proteins | sample 1817821 | NCBI WGS metagenome assembly FZPS01 (sample SAMEA104158645, study PRJEB21678) | metagenome | place: Germany | collected 2015-04-21 | reverse complement strand
ATTTAACACCTTAGTAGGGTGTTTTTTTTGGATAAAATAATAAATCAATACACATAATATACATAAAGTCTAATAATAGAAAGGGATGAAGGAATGATAAATATAAAAAAATGGAATTACGTAATCGGGTTTATATTACTAGCAATGATAGTAATAGGTAGTGGACTTCTTATTTGGAACATAATGAGCAATAATAACAGACAACAAGATAAGGTATATTCAGGTGCAAAACTGGTATATTTTACTCCTGAATATCAAGTCGCAAAAGGGGATGCTAATGGATAAGAATTTATGGATAAGAAAATCTATCTGCAGTTAAAAAAACAGATAAGTATAAAAGTGGGTCAAACCGTATACTTAAAAGATATTGCCTATTTATTATGTCCAATAGAAATAAAAGAAAAGGTTGAAAAACTGGTTATACCTATTGACTACAACAGGGACAGCGAAATTATTACAATTAGTGTTATTGAAATAATTGAAATCATAAGCAGAGCTATTCCACAAACTATGATTCTATCAGTAGGGGAAAAAAAAGTATCTATTGCAATAGATAAGATAGACAAGGAAGAATCCAACAAGATTAACCTTACTAACTTTGTAAAAATAGTTATTACATGCTTACTTCTATTTTTAGGTGCTGGACTTGCTATAATGTATTTTCACGCAGACGTTAATATGCATCAGGTACACGAAACTATAACTACTTCTCTAACAGGGCAAAAAAATGTCAGTCTATACTGGATTAATATCCCCTATTCCATAGGGATTGGCATAGGAATAGCACTATTTTTTGGAATTTTCTCCAGAAATAAAAATATACCAGATCTTCTAGAAATAGAAATGTTTAAGTATAAAAGGGATGTAGAGTCATATATGGAATATAGAGAGGATCAAAAAAGTGGGGAAAATGAATAAAATTTTTCTAGTAGCCTTAGGTTTGGCGGGTGGTACTGTTGTAGGAACTGGTATTTCAGCATTTATTACAGTTTTAGGTATTGTTACCAGGATAATGGATCTGAGCATGACTCAGAGATATGTATATGTTTACAAGAATATAATTCTTTTAGGTAGCCTAATCTCATGCTTTTTATATATGTTTGAATTTAATATTATGGTAAGCCCATCATTGCTTATAATAGTTGGATTATTCATGGGTATTTTTGTTGGTATGATAGCATCAGCTTTAGCTGAAACATTAGACGTTTTTCCTTTTGCATCTACCTATATAGGGATAAGTAGGTGGATTTATCTGTGGATTATTGTGCTTATTCTAGGAAAAATAGTTGGATCATTAGTTTATTGGACTGTACCTGGTTTTTATTAATAACTAAAGGAGTATAAAACCATGGAAAAAAAGTATCATCAGATTCCTATCTTAGATTTTGAAGGTAAAAATATAGAGGAAAAGGAAAGCAGGCATGATTTAGATAAAAAACTTATGGAAAATAGAGATGCAAGGAATTCTAGGTCAAGGTTAAGCAATATTATTTCTGAATAAAATTGAATTTAATGAAAAAAATAAATTCTGGAGGTGGGTCAATGGAATCATTAGATGTAAAGCAGAAGAAGATAAATGAAGAATATCAGAAATATGCAAATAGTATAAGCCCAAAGTCCAACACAGTTACCAATTGTATCATGGCATTTTTGGTAGGAGGTCTAATATGCACAATAGGTCAATTAATAAGTAATATAGCTAAAAATTATTATAATATGAATACTGAGGAAGCGTCTGCCACCACATCTATAACTTTAATATTGATAGCCGCATTATTGACTGGTTTAGGACTATATGAAAAAATCGGTAAAAGGGCGGGGGCAGGTTCTGTAGTTCCTATCACAGGATTTTCAAATTCTATAGTTTCCCCGGCTATGGAACATAAAAGGGAAGGTTATGTAATGGGAATAGGTGCAAAAATGTTTTCAGTAGCAGGTCCTGTATTGGTCTATGGTATAACTGCATCAGTAGTAGTAGGTTTAATAAATTACTTTTTTATTAAATGAGGGATATACACGATGGCACAGAACAGAATAGGAGGACAAACTATAGTTTTTAACAATAATCCACCTAAAATCATCTCTAGAGCATCTATAGTGGGAAAAAAGGAGGGAGAGGGTCCTCTAGCTGAATACTTCGATAAAATTTTGGAAGATGATCTATGGGGTGAAAAGACCTGGGAAAAAGCCGAAAGAAGGATGTTTATCGAAACAGCTCAAATGATATTAAATAGAGCTAAAAAGGAACCTACAGATATCAATTATCTTTTTGCAGGGGATTTATTAGATCAGATCATTTCTGCCACCTTTAGTGCAAGGAGCTTAGGTATACCCTATTATGGGCTATACGGAGCTTGCTCCTCCATGACCCAAACTATGTCATTAGGAGCTGCAATGATTGATGGGGGATATGCAAATCATGTTCTTTGTGTTACCTCAAGCCATTTTTGTACAGCTGAAAGGCAATTTCGCTTTCCCTTAGAGATGGGAGTGCAAAGACCTCCAACAGCACAATGGACTGTAACTGGCGCTGGAGGAGTTTTGCTTTCTAGCAGTGGTGAAGGCCCTTGTATAACCCATGCCACTACTGGTAAGGTTATAGACTTTGGAATAAAGGATGCTAATTATATGGGTGCAGCTATGGCCCCCGCAGCAGCTGATACAATAAAAGCACATTTTGAAGATACAGGTCGTGGCCCAGGGGACTATGATCTAATAGTTACTGGTGACTTAGCAAAATACGGACGCCAGTTAACAATCGATTTACTGAAAAAAGAGGGATATGATATAGAAGATAGGTATATAGATTGTGGATGTGAGATTTATAATGAGGAACAGGATGTTCACGCAGGAGCCAGTGGTTGTGCTTGTTCTGCCGTAGTATTAGCAGGATATCTTCTGAAAAAAATTGAGGATGGTGAACTAAATCGTATTCTAATAGCATCTACCGGAGCACTGCATAGCACCATAAGCAGCCAGCAGGGAGATTCAATACCTAGTATTGCTCACGCAATTGTTATAGAAAAGAAGGGATGAACCATGGATTATATCAAAGCCTTTATTACCGGAGGATTGATTTGCGTTATAGGTCAAATACTTATAGACAAAACTAATCTAACCTCTGCTAGAATCCTTGTTCTATTTGTAACTCTAGGAGTAGTATTAACCGGCTTAGGTATATATGAACCAATTGTAGAATTTGGGGGAGCAGGTGCTACTGTACCTCTGCCAGGATTTGGATATGCTTTGGCTAAAGGTGCTATAAAAGGAGTGAAAGAGAAAGGAATTCTTGGTGCTTTTTCCGGAGGAGTCATGGCTACTGCAGGTGGGATAGCTGCAGCTATAGTCTTTGGATATCTAACGGCAGTTTTATTCGATCCAAAATCAAAAAACTAAAAGAGATGGGTTTTTCAGCCCATCTCTTTAATTTATGCTAATTCATTTGATAACTAGTTATTATCATTACTATCTTCATTATTATTTTCATTGCTGTTGGACGAATTTTGATTATCATCATTCGCTGGTTCATTAGGTTCAGGCGTTTGTTTTAGCTTTTCAAGTTCCTTTTCAATAGCTGTAAAAATAGCCTTATCTAATTTTGCCAGATTTTCCATTTCTGTCTGTACCAAGCTTGCATCAAAGATTGGTAACTTTTCTATAGATTCTTCTTTAATAGGTTTCTCTGGGAGTTCTATTTTCCCGTTCTCCAGTGCTTCTTCAAGTTTAGCTATGGCTTTATTTAATTTGTCAGTCTGTTCCTTTGTTAATAAAGGCGAATATTCTGGATTTGCCATATTGGCTTTTACCTGTGCTATCAAATCAATAGCTTGTGCTGATATAGTCTCTCTCTGTTGCTCACCTTCATACCATTCCTTGGTATGTAGAGGACAGAAGTAGGGTCTATCGTTAGGATTGCTATAATCCAGACTGCTCAGCTTATCCAGATTCTTAACCGCCCCTGGTAAATATTTGGCCAGTTCTGCATCCGATAGCTTGCGATAGGGAGAATTCTTAGGAAGTAGAATTGCAGCGGCTTTTGTCCTATGCTCTTGGGGACAATACGGTGATGGTATTTTACCTGAGTAGGGGCAAGCTTCTATCTGGACATGCATATCACATACCTCATCAGGCCCTGGTATAGCATCTTTCGGGAACCATTCCGTTACTAAACCATGATTATTTAGGTCACTGCTGCATAACTGACCATTAGGCCTTTTTCCTGATACTCCACACACTGTAAATCGAACAACATCATCGGGGACAGAATCATAAAAATCTTTATTTTCCAGATCTTCGTGAAGTCTATCCATTATATTTTTAAACAGGGGAGCGGCAAATTTACCGCCTGTAGTACCACTTACAAACTGAGGAGCGTAGTCATCATGGCCTAACCATACCGTCGCAGTATAGTAGGGAGTAAATCCGGCAAAGTAAACACCTCTAAAGTCACTGTTAGTCCCAGTTTTGCCTGCTACGTTGATGTTTTGGCCATTTTTGTTTTTTATTCGTACAGTAGCAGTACCACCATTAACAACGTCCCTCATCCAATCCGTAAGAATAAAGGCAGTACTTTCTTTAAATACCTGACGCGTTACTTGATCCTTTTGAGTGTTGATTATTTCATTTCCATTCTTATCAAGAACTTTAGTAAAGGATATAGGCTCCTGATATATCCCTTTATTAGCTATAGCAGCATATGCACCTGCAACTTCAATCATATTGTTGCCATCGGTTCCAAGAGCCAGACCTGATGGACCTTCGGGCATATGATTGGGATTTAGACCAAGTTCTATTAACTTATCGATGGAATATTCTGTGCCAATTCTTTCTACTACTATCCTACCTGCAACAACATTTAAAGATTTGGCAATACCTCTTCTAACAGTAGTTGGTCCGGTGTAACCGCCTCCTCCATAGTTTCTTGGATGAGATGGCTTACCATCTACGATCCAACCATCCATAGGGGCAGGAATATTCTCTATTATTATTCCACCGGGATAGCCTGCTTCGATAAAAGGTCCATATACCGATAGAGGTTTTATGGTAGAACCCAATGATAGTCTGGCATCAAAAGCTCTATTAAACTGGCGTTTACCAGTAGGGGGTTGTTTTCCACCTACTATAGCTTGAAGCTCTCCAGTATGCTGATCAATTACAACTGCCGCAGCTTGAGGCTGTTCAACTCCCTTAGAATTTATTTTGTGGGCTGAGTTTGCGAATCTAGGCAGGTTGTTATAACTATATACCGCTTCTTCAACAGCCTGTTGTATATCGGGATCCAAGGTAGTATATATATGAAGACCACCAGAATAAATATACTGGTCGGCCTTGCGACGGCCTTCGTCACCCTCCCAACCTTCAAGCTCCATAATTCTATTTCTAACGTCTGCAATAACATATTCAATAAAATATTTCATTGGATAATCGTTGGTGGCTGGCTTTTCTACAATATAAACAGGATTATTATTATAATCAGCCTCATCTATCTTTGCTTCTTCATACTCAGCTTCAGTGATGAAACCATTTTCATACATGGTTCTAAGGACCAGATTGGTTCTATCATAGGTCCATTCTGTTTTATCCCTGGTGTAAGTATTGGCACGGGGATCATAACGCCAGGGATTACGAGTGATACCAGCCAGCATAGCACATTCCCTAAGGGTGAGCTCATTAAGCTCCTTACCAAAATAATCTTTAGCAGCAGCTTTTACTCCATAATTAGAACCGCCTAACCAAATAGTATTTAGATAGGCTTCTAATATTTGGTCTTTAGAGTATCTTTTTTCAAGTTGAATAGCCAGATACATTTCCTGAATTTTTCTCTTATAGGTGACCTCAGGAGTTAATATAGTATTTTTTATAAGCTGTTGGGTTATTGTACTAGCTCCCTGAACACTTTCATTACTTAAGTTATGAATTACCGATCCAAATATTCGCTTAATATCAATACCATTATGGACCTCGAAGCGTAAATCTTCTATAGCAATAAAGGCTTTTTTCAAGGTTTCCGGCATCTCATCAACAGAAGCCCATATACGGTTTTCATACCCATAGTATTCTGTAATAAGATTACCGTATTTGTCATAAATAAAGGAAGTTTCGCTTTGGTCTTGAATCTGAACTACATCCAGTTCAGGAGTAGAATCCAGATAGGCTTTTCCAATTCCTATAACCGCACCGAAACCAGCAAACCCTAATAAAATTAAAAGTAACAAAAACATTCTTACAGTGGTTACAAATATTGATATAAAGAAGTTTGGCTGTCGTCGTTTTCTAACAAAAAACTTGTCCGCAGTACGTTTTTTTTGTCCTTCTTTTTGCTCACCCGTGTTTAAATCTTCTTTTGAATTCTTTATAGAATGGTTTGGCTTAGCATTTGACCTTTTAAAACTACCAAACCACTTTTTCCCTTTACTCATAATATTCCTCCAACTTTAATCAGAAATATTTACTAATTTCATTAACATTATAACATAAGGAATCAATACCTGGAACAATCACTTTGACTTTACACTCTTTTTTTTCTGTGTTATTATAAATAAAGAAATTTTACAGATTTCTTATCTTTCTTGCTAGTTCGGCAACAATTCTTTTGAATGCATAATGTGTTACTGTTTTGTGTGCCTAAATAGCCATTATGATGAAACTAGCAAAAATGGTTGTTAATTATAAGTAGAAGAGGAGGTGGTCCAGGTGGCAGGACATTCTAAATGGGCCAATATAAAACATAAAAAAAGCAAAACTGATGCTCAGAGAGGAAAAATATTTACAAAGATAGGCAGGCAAATCGCGGTAGCAGTCAAAGAGGGAGGTAGCGATCCTGAAACTAATCCTAGATTGAGGGATGCTATAGCAAATGCCAGGGCTGCCAATATGCCTAATGATAATATAATGAGAAGTATAAAGAGGGCTGCAGGGGAATTGGGCAATGTAATCTATGAAGAAATTACTTATGAAGGTTATGGCCCCAATGGAGTTGCTGTTATTGTACAGGCTCTTACTGATAACCGAAATAGAACTGCTGGTGAAATGAGATACATCTTTGATCGCAGTGGAGGAAGCTTAGGTGCTACCGGTTGCGTATCCTGGATGTTTGATAGAAAAGGGCTTATTGTCATAGAGAACTCAAACGACATTGACGAAGATGAACTAATGCTTCAGGCCTTGGAGGCCGGAGCTGAGGATATAGAGCTGGAGGATGAACTTTTTGAAATTTTAACAGATCCGGCAGAATTTACTCAAGTTAGAGAAGGACTGGAAAAGAATGGATATACAATAGCTTCTGCTGAAGTGGCAATGCTCCCTCAAAATTTTGTACAATTAACCGGTGAACAATATGAAAAAGCCTTATCATTGTTTGAAAAGTTAGAAGACCATGACGATGTTCAAAATGTTTACCACAACCTTGAATTAAATGATTAGGGAATGTTAATTCATTCTATTGTCAAAAAGAAAAACCTGCGCATATACTGAATCAAAATAGTGTATGTGGAGGTTTTTTATGTTGTATAGGACAAGTGAACATAAACCTTATGATAGAAATGCTGCTATAGTTTATTCTGATCAATGGGCATTAGGTAGAAATCCATTGTATCTTGATTATTCTAATCTTGGAGGGGATTGTACTAATTTTATTTCCCAATGTCTATACGCTGGGAGCCAAGTAATGAATTATGACATCTATATGGGATGGTACTATATAGATGGTAATCGTAAAGCCCCTGCATGGACAGGAGTTGAATTTTTATATCAATTTTTGACTAGAAGGATTGCCTCCCCTGGCCCTTATGGTAGAGAAGTCTCCATGTTTGAAGTCCAGCCGGGAGATATAATACAGCTTAGTTTCAACCAAGAAGGAAGATTTGGGCATTCATTATTTATTACCCAGTGCGGTAGCCCTCCTAGATTGGATAATATATTAATCAATACTCATTCACGGGATAGATTTAGATATCCTTTGACAGGATATTCTTGGAAATATATTCGTTTTATAAAAATCCTAGGTGTCTGGAATTAGAATAATAGGTAATAGGTATAAAATAGTATAAAATGGAAACACTATAATCCAAATAATGTCCGGAGGGATTGTAGTGTTTTATAAAAATAAATATATTTTAGCCATTTTACTAGTGTTAACAATGATGGTTGGTGGCTATGCCTTAGGAATTTATATAGGTCAGCATCGTCTTGAAGAAAACTTGAAAAATAACAATGAAGACCAGGGATTTGAGACCATGCAAGCTACTAAACAAGATGATAGGGAAATTGTTGGTAAAGGATTTTCAGTAGCGGATATTATAAATGAGAACACCCTACTAATTTTTGAAACAAATTATACCGCTTGCAATGACAAAAGAGTAGAGGAGCGAAAAGCTAATGAGGATGAAATAGGCTTAAATAGACAGGAATTAGAATCTAATTTTCCAGAATGGGATGTCTATGAATTTTCGTCTAGTAAGGTAATTTTAACTAAGGAGCTGGATGACTATTGTCCAAATCACTTTATTTTAAAGGATAAGGATGGCATGATAGTAATCTATATGCCTTCTAAAGGTGAGAATGAAAGCAGGAGTATTCAAAATACCCAAATACCTATAAATAAACTACCCCCTGATTTTCAGGACGAGATTAGAAAAGGGCTGGTCATTGACTCACTGCAAGAGGTTGAGTATTTTTTGGAAAGTTTAGAGAGCTAAATTCTTTGAATTAAAGCCCTCCTAAGCTTTTAGGGGGGATTTTCTATTGCCATTTGTAATAGAAAAGAGTAAAATACTATTAATGACTGTTTTGAGGGGAAGGGTATGAATGACGGAACTAAAGCAAAGAATTATGGATGCACAGACCATAGTAGTAAAGGTAGGTACATCTACTATAACCCATGCTAATGGTAGCATGGATTTTCATTTAACAGAGAAACTAGTTCGGGTTTTAGCAGACTTGAGAAGTGATGGAAAAAATATTGTATTAGTTACATCAGGGGCAATTGGAATTGGCCGTTTTCGTATGAGCATATCGGATAGACCTAGTTCTCTGCCTCAAAAACAAGCCTTAGCAGCCATTGGACAGGTTAGCCTAATGCATTACTACTCCAAACTGTTTAGTGAATATGACCAAATTGTGGCTCAAGTTCTTATAACTCGTGATGTTGTTGATGATGAGCTTAAAAAACAAAATACTTATAATACATTTTGTACCTTACTAGACTACGGAGTCATTCCTATTGTTAATGAGAATGATACGGTTGCCACTGAGGAGATAGAGCCTATTTTTGGCGATAATGATACTTTATCGGCTGTTGTTGCTGAGCTAATCGGTGCAGATCTTTTGATATTACTTTCAGATATCGAAGGATTATATGATAAAAATCCAAAGGCACATGAGGATGCAAACTTAATCCCTATCATATATGATGTTTGCAACCAAGTTATAGAAGGAGCAGAGGATACCAATAACAATTTGGGTACAGGAGGTATGAAGACAAAAATAGGAGCTGCTCGGATTTGTAGTGAAGCTGGTATCCCAATGATTATTACTAATGGCAACGATCCTGATCATATATATGAGATACTAGAGGGTAAAGATGTAGGTACTTTATTTGTTCCAAAGATGAATAGATAACGATGAATGCTGGTCAAAGGAGCATTTTATAATAATAAATAGCAGAAAGGGGTGTTGATTTTGATAGTTGCAAAAAAGGTAAGGTTGGCTAAAGAGGCCAGTAAAAGTTTAGGAGTTTTATCATCAGCTCAAAAGGATCAAGCGTTGGAGGCCATGGCTTGTGCTTTAGAAAGTAATATGTCTCAAATAATAGAGGAAAACCAAATAGACGTGAGAATAGCCAAGGAAAATAAACGATCTAAGGCATTGATTGACCGTCTGGTTCTTAATGAGAATAGGGTAAAAGCTATGGCACAGGGACTTAGGGTGATCAAATCCCTTCCAGATCCAGTAGGGGAGGTAATATCACAATGGAGGAGACCCAATGGCTTGCAAATAGGTCAGAAAAGGGTGCCTCTAGGAGTGGTAGGAATAATTTACGAATCCCGTCCCAATGTAACCGCTGATGCCATAGGTTTATGTCTAAAGACAGGCAATGCTGTTGTATTGAGAGGTAGCTCTGAGGCAATTCATTCAAATAAGGCTATCGTAAAGGCAATGACAGAGGCTGCTTACAGTGCTGGTATTCCTCATGGTTCTGTTCAGCTAGTAGAAGATACCAGCAGAGAAAGTGTTCAAGAATTGATTAAGCTTAATGGTTTGGTAGATGTTGTTATACCAAGAGGTGGTGCGGGACTAATTAATACTGTAGTAGCAAATGCCACTGTGCCTGTTATTGAAACGGGAGTAGGTAATTGCCATGTATATGTAGACGGAGAATGCAATCATGATATGGCAGTGGATATTGTAGTAAATGCCAAAACCCAAAGGCCCGGAGTATGCAATGCTGCAGAAACTCTATTGGTGGATAAGACTATTGCAGCAGGGATTTTACCTAGGATCGTAGATAAACTTAAGGAAATGAATGTTGAAATACGGGGCTGCGAAAAAACTCGTGAGATTGTACCCGAGGTTCTACCTGCCAGCTCAGAGGATTGGTCAGAGGAATATTTAGACTATATTTTAGCTGTAAAGGTAGTGGATGGCATAGATGATGCCATAGATCATATCAATAAATATGGAAGCGGACATTCCGAAGCTATAGTTACCTCAAACTATTTTAACGCAGAAAAATTTCTTAATTATGTAGATGCAGCAGCAGTATATGTAAACACATCTACAAGGTTTACCGATGGCTTTGAATATGGTTTTGGGGCTGAGCTGGGGATTAGTACCCAAAAGCTGCATGCAAGGGGACCTATGGGCCTAAAAGAGTTGACTACTATTAAGTATATTATTAGAGGACAGGGTCAAATAAGGAAATAGTAAAAATCTAATTGACAAATATAACAATATAATGTATTATAGTTTCAAATTATTATACCATAGCTTGTCGGGGGTTATAGCGTGAGAGTAACTATGAGAATGAGCGTATACATGCTGATGATGTCTATGATGATGTCCATGCTAATGTGCATGTACATGTGTTTCCGTGCTCAAAAAAGAATCATAGTTGCTCGAATGAACAAATTTACTCATTTTTTAGTTGGTTATTGAGTTGGGGATTTGTGTATTTTATGAGACTCAACTAACAAGTTTAGATAATAGACTTGAAACAGGTTCATTTGAGAACCTGTTTTATTTTTTGTATAGTTTGGAAAGGGAGGACGATGAATGGATATAAATGAGCCTATTATTTCCCTGCGTGGTGTTACAAAAGTCTTCAATACTAAGGAATCTGAAGTAGATGCTTTAATAGATATTGATCTGGACATATATCAGGGTGAGATATATGGCATCATTGGTCAAAGTGGTGCTGGTAAGAGTACACTAGTAAGGTGCATAAATTTCCTTGAAAGACCAACCAAGGGTTCGGTTATATTCGATGGCCAAAACCTTGGGAACTTATCTCTAAAAGAACTATTAAAGGTTAGGCAATCAATAGGTATGATTTTCCAGCAGTTTAACCTACTCATGCAACGAACAGTGCTAAGAAATATATGCTACCCCTTGGAGATAGCCGGTGTCCCCAAAAAGGAAGCTAAACAAAGAGCAGTTGAATTGTTAGAGATGGTTGGACTTACTGATAAAATAAACGCATATCCATCTCAATTATCTGGAGGACAAAAGCAGAGGGTTGCCATAGCTAGGGCAATTGCAACTAAACCTAAGGTTTTGCTGTGTGATGAAGCCACTAGCGCATTAGATCCTATGACGACACGATCTATATTAGAGCTGCTTAAGGATATTAACCAAAGATTTGGCATAACCATTGTTATTATTACCCATGAAATGGATGTTATTGAAACAATCTGTGACAAAGTTGCCATTCTTGAAAATGGTAGAATTGTTGAAAGAGGAAAAGTAGAAGATGTATTTGTAAATCCAAAATCCAATGCAGGCAAAAGGCTTGTATTTAAATCCGACGAGCAGTTTTCAGAATTTGGATCTGAAAAGGTTTATCGGATAGTTTTCAATGGCCAATCTGCATTTGAACCCATTATATCTAATATGGTTGCAAAATTTAAAGCACCTGTAAATATTTTATTTGCTAATACAAAAAACATTGGCGGAAAAGCTTTTGGGCAGATGTTAATTCAATTGCCTGAAGATAGAATAATAACTATGCAAATGCTTGGTTATCTAGAAGAGCGTGCCGTTAGGTATGAGGAGGTGACCCAGGATGCTTGATGCTCAGACCTTATCTATGATTGGTAAAGGTATAATTGAAACATTGTATATGGTAATTGTTTCTACAGCGTGTGCATATGCTATAGGCCTTCCCATTGGACTTATACTAGTGATAACTGATAAAAATGGTATTCGTCCTTGTCCTATTATAAGTAAAGTGCTTGGATTTATTATAAATTTACTCAGATCAGTGCCCTTTGTAATACTTATGATATCGGTGACTCCACTGACCAAGAAAATTGTAGGTACTACCCTTGGAACATCTGCTACTATCGTGCCTTTGGTTATTGCTTCAGCGCCATATATTGCAAGGCTTGTAGAATCTTCTATTAAAGAAGTTGATGCTGGTATAATAGAAGCAGCAAGGGCGATGGGAACAGGCACCTTTAGGCTAATATATAAAGTTTTACTCCCGGAGGCCAAACCGTCATTAATGGTAGGAGGTGCCATCGCTATAACTACAATATTGGGCTATTCTGCAATGTCCGGCTTTATAGGCGGTGGTGGTCTAGGAGATATTGCTGTGAGATATGGATATTACAGAAGCGAATCAGATATCCTTATAGTAACAGTAGCCGTGTTA
>FZPS01000045.1_pt58 | contig 12877 bp, 14 predicted proteins | sample 1817821 | NCBI WGS metagenome assembly FZPS01 (sample SAMEA104158645, study PRJEB21678) | metagenome | place: Germany | collected 2015-04-21 | reverse complement strand
AAATCTTACAATCAGCCAATCAAGCGACCCCTCAAAGCCTAAGAAAAAGGTTGATTGGAAGGCGCTTAGCTGGCGCGACATGGTTATATTGATCAAGAACGGCTTTATATCCGTATCAAATGTTATGATAGCTATACTGCAATGGCTGTTAATAATTATAATAGCCGCTTCCCCGCTAATCATAATCGCTTTAATAGTGTACTATATTATCAGGAAAAAGCGTAAAGATAAGAAAAAGAAGGAGAATGAGGGGAAAGAGGAGAATAACGAGTGATACTGATAAGAAAGCCGCCCTCAGCGGCTTTCTTTATAACGCTTATGCTCTCATTTACGCTTCCTGTTTTTTCGCAAAAGCTCTTTTAATTGCTTCGCCTATCTTTCTGAATCCACCCTTATACAGCAGGAAGTACAGCGGAATGAGTATAACGGTGGAAACAATCACATCTAAAATAGCGTGCTGCTTTACAAACACAGTTGACAGCGATATAGAAACCATCAGGAAGTGCGTAAGCCATTGTAACCAACGCTTGCGCTTAACTATTCCCATCTCCAAAGAGCCCCACCATGCCACGACAGAGCCCATAACATGTCCGCTTGGCAATACATTCGTGTTGGTATCAACAGCGTAAATGCTTGCGACCATTCGTATAAATATGTTGTCGCGCCCTAACGCTTCTAAATCCACACGCTGATTCTGACAATTCGGGAAAATCAAAAACGCAGCTAAGCAAATAGTAAAAGTGATTATTATTCCCCACATAAAGCGTGAAAACGCAGGGCCGTTCTTTACAAATGCCAAGTACAGTCCCACTACAAACATATAGGGATACCACAGCATATACGGTATAATGAATACTTCTAAGAATGGAATTCTGTTATCTATTGCGGGAATATCGGTAATCCAGCAAATAGAGGGGTCGCCGACTATTTTCTCGATGGTGAAGAAGCCAATAAGGTAAATTGGAACATACAATGCAAGCAAAATGTACTTGTTTTCTCTTATGTAGTTCAAAATGCAAGCAGCAATTTTCTTCATATGCTTTCTCGTTTTCTCCTATTAAGAATTAGTGATATAGCATTATGCAGGTTCTTTATTTTTATTACTGTGTCGCCCTCGAAATACTCTCCGTCAAGCGTCCAAGGTACGACTTTGTCAGGATAAAATGTGGCCTCAGATGTAATGCAGGTGTCGAAGCACTCCGCCGTGAAATCCGAATTCTGAATGGAGGTGATTATCTTGCCCAGCTCAATCGCATTTTGCGGAGTCTTTATAAGCGTTACCTCAAAAAGCCCGTCGCTCAAATCTACAACGCTTGAGTCAAGCGTCATTATTCCGCCAATAGATGTTGAGTTGCTGACTGCCCCGAAAATATAGTCGCCCTCAAAAGAATTTATAGGCGTTTCCACCCTCATATGAATAGGGGATAGACTCGCAATATCCTTGATTCCGCTTAAAACATATGCTGCGTGCCCCAACAGATTCTTTGCAATTTGAGGAGTAGAATACGAAACCCCCGTAAATGCGCCAAATGAAGCAACATACACAAAGAACCTATTGTTAATGCTGCCTATATCGAGCTTGGTTTTTGTGCCGTAAATAATGTCTTTTGCCGCAATTGCAAAGTCCTTTGAAAGTCCTAATGTCGCCGCATAGTCGTTGGTGCTTCCTGCGGGTATGTAGCCTATAGGAATATCCTTTTTCGAATCCAGCAGCCCTGTTACGACCTCATTCAGAGTACCGTCGCCGCCGATAGCAACTATCATATCGTATGGTTCGGTTATTTTGCGCACAGCATTTGCCCCGTCGCCAAGCCCCTTTGTTATGTGAACGGTGCACTGAAAGTCGGCAGACGAAAACTGTTCAAGTATGTCAAACATATGCTTCTGAGCACGCTTTTTTCCTGCGGCTGGGTTGAGTACTATAAACAGCTTTTTTCCCATACAATACCTTTCTTGAAGCCTACTAAGATACCTACCAGAACATTATATCACAAAATTTAGAAATTAAAGAGGTATTTTTGGCTTGTTATATGAATATGCGCAATCAAGCATATAAACCGGTTTAACCGTAAAAAATATTTATAGCGTATTGCAGGTGAGGCGTTGTGGATAATTCTGAGGACCGCTTGAAGCGAATAGAAAAACAGCTCAACCACTTAGCGGAAAGCCTTGAAAAATCAGGCTTTTTTGAGTATATGCTCTACATAAGAGATAGGTCAAAGATTCTTATGCGCAATTTTTTAAGCGGCCTGATGCGTGGGCTTGGAATGGCAATAGGCTTTACCATTTTAGGCGCATTGATAGTAGTATTGCTTCGAAAATTAGCTGCAAGCTCTATTCCCTATATAGCTGAACTCATATCGAAAATAATTGAGATAATCGAAAACGGAAAGGGTTAAAAAACCGCCCATAACGAGCGGTAAAATTGCAAATAACATTGTGTGGGTAGATTATTCTACCGAGAAATAATAATAGTATAGCGGTTGACCGCCAAACTGGTATATGAACTCCGCGTCTGCGTAATCGTTCTCCAAGTCTGCTACCAAGTCCTGTGCATCGTCTTCCGTAACAGATTCGCCATACAGCATAGTAACAATGGGGTCATCGGAGCCGAATTCCGCAATCATAGCCTTCAGCAGCTCTATTGAAACCTGCTTAACATCGGTGCCTACAACTTCAATCCTATTGTTGAGTATGCCAATTATATCGCCTTCGTTTATGTGCTTGCCTTCAAAGTCTGTTGACCTGACCGAATATGTTACAGCGCCGGATATTACCTTGTTCATGGCGTCATTCATGCGGCTTGTGTTCGTTTCCACATCAAAGTCGTTGTTGAAAGCCATAACAGCCGAAATGCCCTGCATAATTGTTTTAGTAGGAATAACTACTACATTTCGCCCATTAGCAAGTGCTGCAGCCTGTTGAGCCGCAAGTATAATATTAGAGTTGTTGGGAAGCACGAAAACATTTCTTGCATTTGCGCGTTTTATTGCCTTTTCTATGCTTTCTATGCTCGGATTCATAGTCTGCCCGCCGGTGATTACCGTATGAACGCCTAAATCCTTAAACAAAGACTCAATGCCCTCGCCGGCGCCTACAGCAATTATCGCATATTCCTTTTCACTCGCTTTCAGCTTCTTGTGCATTTCTCTGTTTTGCTCAAGCATGTTCTCAATTTTGATTTTATCCAGTTCGCCTAAGCAAAGCCCTAACTGTAATACCTTGCCGGGCGCGCTCGTATGCACATGAAGCTTAATAAAGCCCTCGTCAAAGGCAACGACTACAGAATCGCCAATCCTGCTCAGCTTCTCTCTCAGCTTGTCTATTTCCTCGTCTGTGGGCGGATTAAATAGATTGATAACGAACAGCTCTGTGCAATAGCCGTACTTGATTTCGGAAGTGTCGGGAATATCAACAGCTTCGGAGAATTCCTCGGCGGCCTCGGCAGCCTCCGCCTCCTGCGCGGTATCAAGAATATTGTATGAAACCTCGCCCTCAAGCGCCATTTTGAAGCCGCGGAATATAGCCAGCAGTCCCATTCCGCCAGAGTCAACCACTCCTGCTTCCTTCAAAACGGGCAATAGCTCAGGTGTTTTCTTCAACGCAGCTTCGCCGCTTGTGAGTATGACATCTATCATTTCAGGCAAGGTCTTTTTAGAACGCTCTGCCTTGATAAGCGCTTCGGAAATCATGCGTATTACGGTCAGCATAGTGCCCTCTTTGGGACGCATAACCGCCTTGTATGCCGACTCCGTGCCCATAGTGAATGTTTTTACGAGTAATTTTGCTGTCAGCTCTTTTTCGCCCTTGAGTGCCTTAGAAAATCCTCTGAAAATCTGTGAAAGTATAACGCCCGAGTTACCTCTTGCACCGCGCAAAGCGCCATTTGAAAGCGCGTCGGCAACTTCTGAAACGGTTTCGCACGAACAGCTCTTTATGCTCTTCGCGGCACTCTGCATTGTCATTAGCATATTAGTTCCCGTATCTCCATCGGGGACAGGGAATACATTAAGGGCGTCTATGCTTGCCTTGTTGTGCTCTAATACGCTTGCTCCCATGAGCAGCATATCCCTAAGCATAACGCCGTTTATAGTAAATTCACCCAAAATTATTTTTCCTCCTAAACAGCCAAACTAATTTGACCTTCGCGGCTCAATCCGAGTTCTCAATCCACACATCAACAACATGAACATTCACTCGATTGAGTTTTATGCCCGCCAACTCCTCAACCCTATATCTTACATTTGACATAAGGTTCTTAGCAACAGCATTCATATTTATGCCGTACATTAGTTTAACATATAAGTCAAGAGTAAAGCTGCCGTCCTCCATGGCGGTAACCTTTACTCCCTTTTTTCTTGAATCAGTGCCAATAAACTTTATTTTATCAAAAAAACTCTCCGAAGCGTTCTTGCCCTTCATATCTACTAAGCCGTAGTTTTCAATAGCCGCATAGCTTGCGAGCATGGCAATAACATCTTCAGAAATAGTTATATTCCCCCTGTCGGTTTCTATAACCTCGGGCATATTATCTACCTCCTAATATAATATACGGAACATAAACAATACTATTCCATAATAATATAAGTATTCTACTTCATAAATGCTATTCAAGCAAGTGCAAAAATATCCAGAGCAAGTTCAATGCGTATGAATACGGGTGCTCTTTTTGAGCATAATACAAATATGACGCGCAATGCCAAAAAATACATATCATTCGCCGCGTTTGTGATAGGTTCGGCGGGCTTGGGATATTTATCTTCTTTGTTTTCAGCCGAATTTATGGGCGGTTACGCTGCGTTTATAAAACCGCCTTTAAGCCCTTCGAATGTAGTTTACTTTCTAATTTGGCTTTTCATCTATATTCTTATGGGTTTAGGCGCGGCGATAGTTTATTTGTCAGAAAGCAGGCATAAAAGAATTGCGCTCGTGTACTTTGCGGCGCAATTTCTGCTGAATTTCATATGGGCATTTGTGTTCTTTTTCGTTAGAGCGTTGCTTGTAGCATTTGCTATTATAATGATTTCCTTCGCTACTGTTGCGGCATTGCTTGCTCATTTTTACAGAATATCCAAAGCGGCGGGAGTTATGCAGCTTCCATACCTGTTTTGGACTGGGTTTTTGGCTTATCTGAACCTGTCAATATACCTTCTCAATAAATAAGGCACAGCCGTTTCAGCTATGCCTTTACACTTTATAATTCCTATTATCTCATGCTCACCGTCGTATCGAATGAGTACATCTCGACGCTTTCTTGGCTGATTAAGCCGCTATCATACAGCTCTTGCAGGCAAGTGTCCATAGTGTGCATGCCTAAGCCTCTTGCTGTTTGAATAGTGCTTGTAATAAGGTGCGTCTTTCCTGTGCGGATAAGGTTCTTTATTGCTCCTGTCGCAATCATTATTTCGGTTGCTAATATTCGCTTATTTTCGTGAAGCGCAGGTACAAGCTGCTGAGAGAATACGCCCAACAGAACCATCGACAGCTGGACACGAATCTGATTTTGCTGCCCCGCTGGGAACATATCAATAATTCTGTCTATTGTGTTTTCAGCGCCCTTTGTGTGCAGGGTAGAAAGCACCAAGTGTCCTGTTTCTGCGGCACTTACCGCAGCAGAAACGCTTTCAATATCTCTCATCTCACCCAGCATTATAACATCAGGGTCTTGACGCATTGCCGCAACCAATCCCTTATAGAAGCTCGTGGTATCTCTGCCAATTTCTCTTTGCGTGATCAAGCAGGTATTAGGCTCATGGATACATTCTATAGGGTCTTCTAATGTGATAATGTGCGCGTTGATTGTGTGATTTAGGTAGTTGATAACGCTTGCAAGGGTAGTGGACTTACCGCTTCCGGTAGGGCCTGTAACCAATATCAAGCCGCTTTTCTTTAATGCAAGCGTCTTTATTACCTCGGGGATTCTTAGCTCTTTGAAATCGAATTGGCTTAATAATACGCGGCGAATGGCCATATTGTAGCCGTTCGCATCTTGGTAAGCGTTGCACCTGAAGCGACAGCCCAGCCCCGTAAATGATAGGTCAACCTCATGATATTCTTCAAAGTGCGCTTTTTGCTTTTTATCGGTTACCATGTCTATAAACTCTTTTATTTCCTCGCTCGACATGGTTTCTGTATCAATACTTGTTAATATGCTTCCTACGCGTATAATAGGCTGCATATTTGCTTTTAAGTGCAAATCGCTCGCCTTGTTTACTTCAACAGCCTTTAGGTATCTATCGATTTTCCTACTGAATTCAGCCATAATCCCCCCAAAATGTTATAATAATGCTTGACTCATTGCTATATATTCTATACATAAATTCTTGCAATAGTCAAGCCTATATGTTTTGCAATCTGTTAATTATCTATCCCAAACTAACGGATTATTCTTCAGCATAGGACCCACAGGGTCAGGCTCCCACAATGAAGAGGACAGCCCCGGATACAGCGCTGCGTTCGCGGGGTCGCCCTTGAATGTTCCCGTTGTATATGATGGGAATAATAAACTGTCAGGCGATGTCGTATAAACATTCAAACAGCTTCCTGCGCCCGAATTCTTCGAATACGCGTCGCCGCAATACATTTCAAGTCCGCTAACCACATAGCAGCGTTGAAGCAATACCCAGCAATACCTTATGCTTGCGCCCTCAAGGTTCGAGCCCACAAGTCCGCCTAAGTTCATATATCCGCTTACTGTGCAAGTCTTTGTCCAGCAGTTGATTATTACTCCTCCGCTTGCGTTCTGCCCGGCTATTCCGCCGACCTCCTGCAAACAGCCTGCGGTACTCTCCTTGAAATTGCTCTTGCCAATCTCGTTATACTTTCTTACATTCAAGTAAGGCCTATATGACCACGATTCTGAAATAGTGCCTGTATTTCTGCCGGCGATACCGCCTACATAGAAGCATTTTGTGCTGCTGCTTAACGAAGCGTCAACATAGATATTTGCTCCCAGCAGTCCAAACAGGCTTGATTTTGAAATAGTCCCTAAATGATTTATGCCAGCGATACCGCCTGCAAAAGCACCGGTAATGCTTTCGTGCGAGGAGTTGCGCGCGGCGACAATCCTCTCAAGCTCTGAGCCCATTTCAACATGTGTATCTTCAATAATGCCCTGATCGTTAAGCCCCACAGCGCCGCCAACTATGCCGCGGCTCGAAATCTCTTGATTGTTACTAATGATAATGATGCAGCCTTCTACCGTAGCGTTTGCGGAATTCCTGCCCGTAACGCCGCCAACCCATCTTGTGCCTGTAATAGCATAGCTGTTTACCTGCGTTCTGCAATCTGAAATAGTGCCATAGTTCGAGCCTGCTATGCCGCCGGCATAGTATAGCAGTATTCCGTTATTGGGGGCGCTTACGCTCGCGTCAATACTGTGATTTGAATTAACACCGGAAGACGCTATACAATCTGTGATAGCACCATAGTTTGTGCCTGCTATGCCGCCGGAATGCGCATATGCAAACACCTGCGCAACATCACTTGTGCAGCCTGAAATAATGCCAGCCGCAGAATTATAGCCTGCAATAGCACCGCAAAAACCGTTTCCGTTCTGCCCATTGTCCTTCTGCGCACTTATCGTATGTGCGCTTTGCACAGCGCAGTTTGAAATCTCGCCTTCGTTGTATGCGGCAATACCGCCAACATAGGTTAAGCCCAACACAGCGTCGCCGCAAACTAATTGCAGATTCTTAATCATACCGCTGTTATGCGCAAACAAACCCACATAGTTTTGCTGATTTGCGCTGCCTGTTCCGTAATTGGCTGTAAAGTTAGTAATCTTTTTGCCGTTACCGTCGAATACTCCTGTAAATGGGGTAATACTTACGCTCGAACCATTAGTCCAGCCCAAAGGAGTGAAGCCTCCAGCGCAGTCAATATCGTTCGCAAGCATATAATTCTTGCTCATGTTGGCTGCGTTGTCGTCAATCTTATTCAGCCCTGCAAGCGTAGTTATTTTTATAAACTCCTTGTCGCCAATATCAGCGAATCCTATAACCTCAGCGCTTTGTGTGCTGGGGGAAATGCCCGGCCCGCTTACAGTAAATGTTTTTGAAAAGTTAGCGCTTGGCTTGTATCCTGCTACATAGTCAGAAAAGTTTGAGTTGTCGATAGTTAGCGATTCGCCGTTATTAAGGCTTACCTTCACTTTTACTGTCTTAACTTCGTCATTGAAAACATCGTGCAGGTTAAATTCAATCTCATATTCAGCAGGTGCTATCAGGTTAAACACCGCTGTAAACACGGCATTGCCTTCAACTGTGTATATTGCGCCTGCTTCATATATATCGTTGTCATAGCTGCACAGCCAGCCTTCAAATGTATAGCCCGCTTTTGTCAGCGCGGCAGGCAGGCTAATCTCATTGCCTGCATTATACATTTCGGCAGGGGGAACATCGCCTATTCCGTCGTTCTTCTCAAAGCTTATTGTGAACCTTTCAGCCCAAACAGCTGTCAAAACAACATCGCAATTAGGCATTTCGTACGAAGCCCCTGCGCCGAACTTCATATCCTTGTGTGCGCAATACCAGCCGTCAAAGTATAAGCCTTCTACTGTGGGGGCGCCTGTCAATATTACAACTTCACCGAATGAGTAGCTTCCTCCATCAACTATTTCGTTGTCTGATAGCTCATAGCTTAAATTATACTTGTTTTCCGCCCATACTGCTGTCAATGTAATATCTTTTGTCAGCAGCACAACCCCTGTGTAGCCGCTGTCATATACTGTTGTACCGTCTGTCCAGCCACAAAAAGTGTAATTTGATTTTTCAGCATATGCTTCGACAATTATTTCGGTTACATTCGTGCCTGCGTCGAATGCCTGCCCATTTGTGAAGCCGTCTGAAAGGAATAATTCTCCGCCGTCAGCGTCAAAATGAAGTGTGTACTCAGGAGTGTTAGGCGCTTCGCCGCTTGGTTTGTCGCTCAAATCTGTACCGCCTGTTTGCACCGCGTTGGCATCAAGAACACTGCCTATTAAATAACCGTCAAACACCTTGACTGCTTTGGGGAAATCACACCTGTCCGCCAGCTTGTCTGTTAGGTTTATAAAGCGTTGGTTTATTTCTTCAAATGTTAGCTTGCTTTTTTCGTACGAATCCGTTGAAGCCGCTTTCAAATACATTGCATAGCTGCTTTCTTCTTCGGTGCCTATAATGCTTTCGTTAGGGCAATTATATTCATTAATCAATTCAGCGAGGTCATCAGTATTATACGGATTTCCGGCAGACTGCATTAGCACGCCCGCGTCATTCCCGTTCATTTTGCAGCCAAATAAATAATAGCGCTTTGCTTTTTTTACAAAGATTACAATGCTGTCAGCAATTCGCCCGTCAGTTACTGAAAGATTTTCGGCAGTAAAAAGCGTAAGCGTGCTTTTTGCGTCAGAAAGCGCCGACTTCGCGTTTGCTTTTCCGATAATGCTTGTGAATGATGGTATTAGAATTGCCGCTAAAATGCCTACAACAGCCAAAACAATTATGAGCTCTACAATTGTAAATGCCTGCTTCTTTGCAAATCTATTCTTCATTTGTTGCCCTCCTGTGTAAAAGAATAAACTCAGCTTTGCTTATTCGTAAAATAAAGCCAGAAGCAGAGTACATTATATGTCGAAATTTGTCAAGCGAGATTGCGCAATATATTTTATCGGAAGCGAGATTTCGACAAAATATTATATTATTTCACTCAAAAAATCTGGTTGACTTTTCATTTAGGGGTGAAGTATAATACAGTCTGTTGAGAAAAAACGAGGTGTAATTAACACATCGGAGGGAGGGATATAGGTGGAAGTTAGAGTCGGCGAAAGCGAATCCTTGGAAAGCGCCCTCAAGCGTTGGAAGCGTAAGTGCGCCAATTCTGGTGTTTTGGCAGAAGTTCGTAAGCGCGAGCATTATGAAAAGCCAAGCGTTAAACGCAAGAAGAAGGCAGAGGCTGCAAGAAAGCGCAAGAGCTAATGCAGCTTGTGTTTAAAAAAACTTTTCTTAACACCGTTTATTACTCAACCAATGCTTAATGCAAAAATAACGACTATAGAAATATGGTCGTTTTTTATTTGCGCATGCACTGAGATATTAGATACGGTCTATCAAAAATATGCAGCGCAATTCATATCGCCAAAGGTTTAGCCTTCTGTATGGTTTTCAAGCTGACTTCAATGAATTTCCTGCTTTTCCGCATAGCCGCAATATATGCAGGCGTTAGCGTTTGCAAATCAGGATTCGCTTGGATATAATAAACAAATAGTCAAATGGCTATGCAGTAATTTTTTGCGAGGTAATCTATGATTAAAAGAACCAATACTAAGAGAATAGCTTTCTTGTGTGCGTTAGTATTCATTGCTTCGGTTCTGGCGTCCGCATGCAGCGTGCTGCCGGAGGGTGCCGAGCTTCCCACGCCTACGCCCGAGCAATACACAGAGGAACAGCTAAACACTCCCGTTATTACGATTGGTGAATATGTAGTTACATTTGGCGAGTATCTCAACTTCTTCAATAATGTAGCTGCTTTTTATAGGCAAAACTATAATTTTGATATAACCGAAGATCCCGAAACATTAGCTCAGTATAAAGAGAAAATCACTCAAACATTAGCTCAAGATAAGCTGCTGCTTTACAGGGCAGACGAGCTTGGCTTAACGGATTTGACAGAGGAGCAGTTAAAGGAAATCGACGAGAGGTATCAGAACAAAGTAAAAGAAATGTACGAGTACTATACTGCGCTTGCTGAAAAGGATAAGGAGTCAAATGACGAGATAGATATTGATAAGCGAGTTGAGCAGTATATATTAGACGAGGCAAAGCAGCAGATAGGTTCAGATGCGACTGTTGAAGCATATTTAGAATTTTTGAAGGAATCTGAGCGCGATGGTTATATTATCGAATTGCTGTTCAAAGAAATCACAAAGAATGTAACCATTTCTCAGAAGGATGTTGCTGATTGGTACGCTGAAGCCATGGACGATGATGTAAAATACTACACCGAGAACCCCGGCGAGTACAAAACCGAGAGGGAAATGTTCGATATGTATGGAACTATTAGCGACTATGAAACCGCTGTTCCGCCGTTATTAGTTCCCGAGGGGTATTCGCGCGTGCTGCATATATTCACAACAGCAGAGGGCGAATATTCAGATGAATACGAAGATAATGAAGAAAGAATGAGCGAGCTTGCGAAGGAATATGGCAAGCTTGCATTGGAAGACAGTATTTCAGGCAAGAATACGAACAAAAAACGCTTAGAGGAAATCGCAGAAGAGTATAAAGATCTGAAAGAAGCGAACAAAAAAGAACACACAAGGCTCTTCAAAAACGCAAAGAAAAAGATTGAAGAAGCCTATGAGAAGCTGCAAAATGGCGCAGACTTCGCAGAGGTTATGCTTGAGTACTCTGAGGATGGCGCAATTATAAACTATGAGAAAATGCAAAAGGAAGGTCTTTTAATCAGCACAAAGCATAAGGCAAAAGAGGATTGGAGCGACATAGCCAAGGCGGAATTCGCTAAGCTGAAAAAGGGTGAGTACTCTAAGATATTTATGGATGATGACGGCTACCATATTATATTCTACTTAGCAGATGAAACGCCCGGCAAGCTTAAGCTTGATGATGTTTCCGACATAATAATTGCGTATCTTCTGCCTAAGCAGCAAGACGAATTCTACAACAAACAGGTAGAAGAGTGGATGAAGGACGAGGATAAGATTATCCAAATCAACAACGAGCTTATAGACAAGATAGGCAAGAAGTAATATTTAATAGCCGCGAGTAATGCTTGCGGCTATTTTTGGATATTGTATGAGATTAGATAAGTATTTGAAGGTTTCAAGAATAATTAAGCGAAGGACGCTTGCTAATGAGGCTTGCACAAAGGGTCATGTCAGCATAAATGGCAAAGTGGCAAAGGCCTCAAGCGAGGTCAATGTAGGCGATACCATTAGTATTCGCTTCGGAGAAAAGGTAACAACAGTGCGTGTTAAGTCAATTTCCGAAACAGTGAGGAAGGAAGAATCAACGCACATGTACGAGCTGATAGAGGGATGAATAGAAGAATTATCGGCATACTTTTAGCGGCGGGCAGCTCAGCTCGTATGGGCGAAAACAAGCTGCTAATGCCGCTATATAATGACGAAAACGCTCTGAAACTCAGTTTTGAAGCGATGTCGGCTTCAAATATTGATGAAATCATAATAACAGATTCTGACGATACAGAGAGCTATGCGCGAGCTCTTTGTGAGCAGTCGCATAAAAAAGCTATCTGTGTACGGGGTGGAGCGACGCGCGCCCAATCCGTTATGAACGCATTAGAGCATTGTCAATACGCTGATATAGCTGTGATTCACGACGCTGCAAGGTGCTTGATATTGCCCGAAACAATCAATACGAGCATAAATGAAGCCAAAATCTACGGTAGCGCAATAGCCGCAAGCAGAGTAGTGGATACCTTGCGCAACGAGAGCACGAGCGAAACAATAGACAGAAGCGAAATATTGGCAATGCAGACCCCGCAAGCATTCAAAGCCGATTTGATAATTAGTGCATATAAAGCTGCGATAGAGTCCGGCATAGAGTTTACCGACGATTGCGAGGCGTATATAAAGGCAGGGCATACACCGCACTACTTCATTAACGATTTGCCCAATATGAAGCTCACAATCAGGGGCGACATTGAAGTTTTTTCAGCAATAATAAGTAATAGGAGAGTGTGCCGATGCGTATAGGCTATGGAGAGGACACGCATAGATTCGGACCGGGAAGAAAGCTGATATTAGGCGGAGTGGAGGTCGATTTCTTCTTAGGCTTAATAGGGCATTCAGACGCCGACGCGTTAGTTCATTCGATAATTGACGCGCTATTAGGCGCAGCCGCGCTGGGCGATATAG
>FZPS01000082.1_pt243 | contig 12878 bp, 9 predicted proteins | sample 1817821 | NCBI WGS metagenome assembly FZPS01 (sample SAMEA104158645, study PRJEB21678) | metagenome | place: Germany | collected 2015-04-21 | reverse complement strand
ACGTAAAAGAACTGCGCCACCACTCCCCAAAGATACTTCCGGTGCCGCAAGAGCTCCTTCATCTCCATGAAGAAGCCGCCTTCTTTGAAATGGAATGCATCGAAAGGAATCGAGATAAAGGCCCAAAGGTTGCGGGCCACCCCTTTCTGCACCGGTGAGGCGCTACAGACGGGCATCCGGCAAAAAAGTATCGAAAACCAGATCACTACCAGGAGCAGAGCAAAACCGACATAGGTATTCACCGCTCCTTTGAGTTCGCCTATCTGCAACGCTTCAAGGCTTTTGAGATTGAGCAGCCCCAGAATGGCGCGGTCATCCGCGTCAAGCGGCTGCAGTTGACTCAAAATAAACCAGCCGCTCAGCATCACCCCCATAATGGAGCCAATCGGATTGAACGACTGGGCAAAGTTCAGCCTTCGCGTCGCCGTCTCTGGCGGTCCCATTGCCAGAATGTACGGGTTGGCCGCCGTCTCCAAAATCGAGCAGCCGCCGGCCAGCACATAGAGCGATATGAGGAAGTACATGAACCTCATGAGAGGCGTCGCGCTCGGGAAAAGCAGACTGGCCGGGAAAAACATCAGTCCACCCAGCGTAAACATCCCCAGACCAAACAGCACGCCCACCTTGTAGCTGAAGCGCTGCACAATGAGGGCCGCCGGTATCGCCAGGCAAAAATAGGACCCGTAAAACGCCAACTGTATCCAGGAGGTCTGGAAATCGCTCATACTCATCAGCCGCTTGAAAAAGGCCAGCAGAGTATCAGTCATGTTGTTTGCCAGACCCCACCAGGCAAAACAGGTGGTCAGCAAGATGAATGGAAAGAGGATATTCCTCGGTATCAGGGGAATCTTCGGTTTGGATGGACTGCTCATATTTTTAGTTTATTGAGTTTTGGTTTAGTTATCGCTTACTCACCCAGCCATAAATCAATCGGTTTCTTCACTTTTGGGTGGAAAGGAAGCATCACTTTGGCTCCCGTCCGCGCAGATTCATAAGCCGCCAGCATCATCTCCAGGACAGCACGGCCATCTTCCCCTGTCACGCTTGGCTCCTTATCGTTGCGGACGCAATCGATGAAGTGCGCCAGCTCATGCGGATAGCCCTGATTGAAGACCTCTTCGAAGATGGTAAAGCTCCATCCTTTGGTACTGCCGGCCTTCTCCATCGCGTAGCCATAACCCTTTTCGCTATAAGTCAATGCCGAGTTGCCGATAAAGAGGTCCGCGAAGACGACTCCTTCGGTCCCGTAAATCTCGATCCGGTCGTCCATTCCTCCCTGTTTGGCCCAGGAGTTTTCGGCCACTCCAATGGTGCCATCTTCAAACTCCGCGATGGCCAGCGAGTTATCTTCACCCTTTGTCCGGCCGGTATGGTAGAGCGTCCGCATCGTCGCGTAAACGCTCTTGGCCGGCGTGCGGTTAAGCATCCAGCGAAACCAGCCAAACGCATGGCAGCCCATATCCATCAGGGCGCCGCCGCCGCTCTGCTCCACATCGTAGAACCAGTCGCTGTGCGGGCCGCTATGCTTCTCGCACTGGCGCATCTGGAAGATTTTACCCACGGCACCCTCTTCCACTGTTTTGCGGACCCGCTCATATTTCGGAGCAAAGCAGAGCTCCTCGGCATACATCAGCTTGCGGTTGTGTTTCTTGCAGGTCTCAATCATCAGGTCTGCTTCATCAAGCGTCAGGCAGAGCGGTTTCTCGATAATGACATGCAGGCCGTTCTCAGCCGCGAAACAGGCAACCGGGCAATGCAGGAAGTTCGGCAGGCAGATATCGACCACCTCCGCCTCCGTTTTTTGGATCGCCTCTTTCCAATCCGTATAATAGTTGGGGATACCCCATCGTGCGGCCACCTCTTCGGCCCGTTTTGCGCTGCGCGAGTAGATACCGACCACTTCGGCATCTGCGACAAACCGCTTGTATGACTCTAAATGAATATCCGCAATGAACCCGGCACCCAGTAGTAAGACTTTTGTTTTGCTCATAAGCTAGAAGCTAAATTTCAGGCGCAATCTTATCAGATACCCGGCAAATTGCAATAGAGAGTTGAAGGATTTCTTGATTTTGGTATAACAGGGGTTGTCGCGTTAATGAACGTACCCAATCAATTAACACTTTCACGCCTTCTGCTTACTGGGGCTTTCATGTTGGTAATGAACTTCCAATTCCCTATCTCCAGAAGCGTGGCGCTGCTCCTGCTCATTGCAGCAGGGTTGACCGATTTTTTTGATGGCCATATCGCCCGACGCGATAAGCTCGTCACCAATTTCGGCATCCTCATGGACCCCCTGGCCGATAAAATCCTGACCTGCCTGGCGTTCATCGTCTTCGTGGAGCTCCGGATCATGCCTGCCTGGATGGGCGGCCTCATCGTCGCACGCGAGCTTGCCATTACCGGTCTGCGCCTCCTGGCCGCCAGCCGCAACATGATCCTGGCGGCAGAACGCTACGGCAAACACAAAACCATCTCCCAAATCACCTGCATCATCGCCATCCTGGTAGAACTCTCCTACCCTGAGTGGGGCTCCTATGCGGTCGCTTTCTTCTCTTTCTATAGCTGGGCCCACTGCTTTGTCGTCACCTCCATCTGGGTGGCGGTGCTCCTCACCGTGGTTTCGGGCACGATTTACCTCTGGAAAAACAGAGAGCTCTACATTCGCGACATGTAGAGAGCCAGCGCAAAAAGCAGCTTTTAAATAGCTTTCGCTCTTTTTTCCAAATAATTGTTTTTTTATTGCCTCACTTTAGCTATCCTTGGCGCAGGTTCTTATGCAACTTTTTAATCATCTTGGAAAAAATGGGCGCACATTGAGCATTGCCTGCCTCTGTGCCGCTTTTGCTGTAGCCGCTTTCACCAGCCAGGCTCAAGACTCCGCCGAGTACCTGATCGGTGCCCGGCAGCCGGCCCTGAGCCCGGATGGCAAGACGCTGGCCTTTGTCTATCGTGGGGATATCTGGTCAGTGCCCGCCGAGGGTGGACGCGCCACGCCGCTCACCCAGCACGTTGAAATGGATGCGAACCCGGTCTGGTCTCCGGACGGCAAATGGATCGCTTTTTCCAGCGCCCGCAACGGCAATGAAGATATCTTCGTGATGCCTGCCCAGGGGGGCTCTCCGCGGCAGATGACCTTCAGCAGCGAAAACGAGGTTCCCACCGGATGGTCTCCGGACAGCTCCGAAATTCTCTTCACGGCCACGCGCGACGGCAAGGGCCCGGGCATCTTCTCCGTCAATATGGAGCTGGAGACCAGGAAATATGCCGAGGATTTCACCAAGCTGAGCTATCCGGCCTTCTCGCCCGATGGCAAAACGATTGTCCATGGCCGCTTTGGTTTTCCCTGGATTCGCCCGCGTTACTACGGCTCCGGCGCCATGCAGATCGCCCTCATAGATGTCGCCTCCGGCGAGCGTAAAGCCCTGGTGGACGACAGCAAGCAGCATCTCTGGTCGAAGTTCATGCCCTCAGGCCAGGAAATCCTCACCGTCACTATTGGCGAGCAGAGCCCGGGCGTTCCGCTGCTGGATGAGATCGGCAAGACCAATGAAAAAATTGAAGAGACCCCGGCCCGAACTCCCAACCTCTGGATATTCAACCTTCAGGGCGAAGGCCGCCAGATCACCGAGTATGCCGGCGACGCCGTCCGTGCTCCCTCCATCGCTTTTGAAACCGGCGATATCGCCTTTGAGTACGATATTGATCTCTACCTGCTGCGCAATGGCAGCCAGACCCCCGAGAAAGTACTCATCGAGGCAGCGGTGGATGCCAAAACCAATAAACGGCGGCTCATGCGCTTTGACAGCAATAGCGTTGAGGAGCTGGCAGTAACCGATGATGGCTCCACGATCTTCTTTGGTCTGCGCAGCGAAATCTGGTCCATCCCCACCAAGAAACCCGGCGGAGTCGCCGACCGCACAGCCAACATTGCCAAGCGGCTGACCGACTGGGTTGGCGAGGATTCCAACTTCATCGTCCAGCCGGGCAAAAATCCGACCAAACTCTATTTCCTTTCGGACCGTCAAAAAAACCTGCGTCTCTACGAGCTGGACCTGGAGAGCGATGAAATCAACTGCCTCTGGGACCGTGAGGATGATATTCTGGACCCGCGCTTCTCCCCTGATGGCACCGCTATCGCCTTCTGGGTCTCCGGAGCCGAGGGCGGCCTCTACCGGTTGAATCTGGAAGACCGCTCCCTCTACAGGCTTGTGGAGCTGCCGGCCTCCTACTTCTACGCCAATGGCGGCACCACCTTCAGTTGGTCGCCCGATGGACGCTGGATCGCCTACACTCGCCAGACACCGCGGGGAGCGCGCAATATCTTCATTATCGGCTCGGAGGGTGGCTCGCCTTATAACGTCACTCAGCTCTATGCGATGCACGAAGCCCCCACCTGGTCGGCTGATGGCAAGTTCCTCTACTTCTACAGCAACCGCGACGGAGCCGGTATCTACCGCCTGCCGTTGCGCGAAAGCACCGCCCAGCTTGATGACTTTGACCTCAAGTTCGAGCCCACGACCAATAAGGTCAACGTCTCCATTGATTTCAACCGGATCAACCGCCGCATCGTCAGGCACTCCACCGCCTCCACTTCGCAAATGCTGGCTTCACCTACCGGCGACCTGGTCGTCATTCTCAATGGCGAGGTGGCACTGATCAGCTACGACGGCAAGAGCATTCGCACGGTCACCTCCGGCGGCGGCAAGGGGAATCTCCAGATCGCGCCGGCAGCCAAAAAAGTCTATTTCACTAACGGCGCCGGGGAAGTCTATGGCAGGCTTATCCAGGACAACGCCCCGCTGGAGAAGGTGACCTTTATCGCCAACTTTGAACGTGACGTGGAAGCGGAGCGTCAGGCAGCTTTTGCACAGTTCTGGCGCAACTTCAAACGCGGCTTCTATGACGGCAATATGCATGGCCGCGACTGGGATGCCATCCGTGCACGCTATGAACGGCTCCTGCCGACCATCGATACCAGCGAAGAGTTTGGCGTTCTGCTCAACCGTATGACCGGCGAGCTCGAGTCAAGCCACTCGGAAATCGGCACACGCAAAGAAAATCCGACCCCTTCCCCCTCCACGCCCAAGCTCGGCTTCATCATCGATTACAACTGGCGCGGGCCCGGGCTGCGCGTCGCCGAGGTGCCGCCCAATATGCCTGGCGATTATGAGGCCACCCGCATCAAAGCCGGCGAATATATCATGCAGATCAACGGGACGGATGTCCGTGCCGATGAAACGCTCTACCAGACCATCAACAACAAGCAGAGAGACTTCACCTTCATGGTCAGTGAGCGCCCCTCCACCAACGAGACACGGCTGGTGAAGTATGCGCTGCCAACCTCTTCCTGGGGCAGCATCCTCTATGAGAACAAAATCGAGAAAAACGCCGATATCGCCAGCAAGGCCAGTGATGACCGCCTGGCCTATATCCACATCGCTGCCATGGGCCCCTCGGACCAGAGCCGCTTTGAACGTGAAGTCTATGACAGGGTCATAGGGAAAGATGCCCTCATCATCGACGTTCGCGGCAACCGCGGCGGCAATATCGCCGATACCTTGATCGGCTGGCTCATGCGCAAGCCCCACGGCTACGTCAAGCCGCGCGATGAAGCTATCCATACCGTGCCCGATCGCTCCTGGGATAAACCGATCATCGCCTTGTGCGACCAGGAATCCTACTCCAATGGTGAGCTCTTCACGACCGCTTTCCGGGTCAATAAGCTCGGCCTGGTCGTCGGGATGCCCACTCCCGGCTACGTTATCTGGACCTATGGCATGGGGCTGGTGGATGGCACCTCTGCGCGTATGCCGCTTTCAGGCGCCTGGCGCCTGGATGGCACACCGACCGAAGGAATGGGCGAAGAGCCCGATATCCATGTAGAGCTCACCGGCGAAGATTACCGCCTGGGACGCGACCCGCAGCTTGAGCGCGCTATCCACGAAATCTTGAAACAACTTGATGGGGAGCCTCTGGAGTAGAGAAAACTGAAAAAAAGACAACAGGGGCCACTCCGGCTCCTGCACGAAAAGCCGCGGGAACTCAACCCCCCGTGGCTTTTTTACCATGATTGCCGCAGTTGCCATATTTATTTCTGTATCCCGCCGCCCCTTTACTTACTATCTTCAGCCTATGACATCCGCCTCGCTCCCCACTCTGCCCATCATTGAAACCCGGCTCTATGCCGGCCTGGTCAAATTCATGGATAAGGCCATCGAAGAAGGAGACCTCAAAGCCTTCTCCCAGCTCCTCAAGCTCCACCTGAAAATCCGCGCTCTGGAGCTCGCTCGCGAACGCTTTGAATTCTCCGCCGCGCAGGCGACCCTCAAACACGCCGCCCAGATCAAAGAAATCAATGCCATGGAAGAACTCTCTTTTGATGAAAAAGCCGACCTCCTCCGCTCCAAACTCTGGGAACATCCCGAACACTCCGAGGTACCCGAAGAGCCGCAGATGCCTGAAGAACCCCGAGAATCCCCAGCCGCGGAATCCGCCTCTACACCCGCTCCTCAGCCGGCCGCCGCACCGGCTGCACCGGCACAAATAACTCTCCGAAACAAAATTCTCCTTCACAGAGAACCCCTTTTCTGCTCCAATCAGACCCCGAAAAGACGAAACGAAAAGTTTCAGCCCCATTACGGTGAAATACCTGGCCATCATAGGACGTGAGCTCACCATCAGTGGCAAATCCTGGAAAACTTACCTTCTCAGGATGTTACCTGCTTTCATGACTCTCGGTTTATTGGGGGCCGTCGCTCTGGCCGGCGGTTTCTATGACGTGATGAAGGACGGCCAGTTCCTTTTCTTTTCGACCCTCGGCATATCAGCCATTTATGCGGGCGCCTCCGGCTATTTCGCCTCTTCCTCCCTGAGCCGTGAGCGTGAGGAAGATACTCTGGGCCTCCTTTTCCTCACGCCTCTCAAAAGCCCGGATATCATCCTCGGGAAGTTTTTTTCTGCGATCCAGCTCCATCTCCAGACGATTCTCACCCTGCTGCCGCTTCAGGCGACCGCTTTCTTCATGGGCGGCGTCTCCCTGGATGCTTTTCTCGCCATGAATGCCTTTATCTTCTGCTGGCTCTGTTTCTCGACGGGCGGCGGCATTTTTATTTCCAGCTTCTGCTCCACTCAGAGAACTTCCAGCGCGCTCTCCATCGTCTTTATCGCCTTTGTCACCTTCGGCATCTCCGTTTTGATCCCTCTCACCAGTTTTACTCTTCAAAATCAGGGGGTTCTGAGCCAGGAAGTGTCCGTAAACCTCATCAAAACCCTCTTCCCGTTCACTCCCGGGGGCATCTTTTTCATCATGCTCACCTTTTTCTCCGCACCGCGCACTCCTGAAGACTTGCTCTGGATGTTCCATCTCTGCAAATGGGGTATGCTTTTTCTTCTCGTGCTCTCCGCCCTCTTTCTCTGCGGTGCGGGCTGGGTTGCCTCCCGAGTCTGGAGGAAGCAGCCTCCGTCGCGCAAACGTATCCTTCGAAATCGAATCGGACTTTTTTTCCAGAATATCAACCTGGGCTCCCTCGCCCGCAGAATGCGCCTCCGTCTCCGCTTTACCAATCCCTATGACTGGGTCAATTACCGGGACCGCATCCCTTCCCTTTCCCTCTGGATACTCTGGCTGAGCGCCATCCTGCCCGTCGCCTGGCTCCTCCACCTCTCTCTGGAACCGTTGGCCGTTTTTTTGGAGCTCCTCACCACCCTTATCCCTTCAGCCGCCATCCTGGCCCCTTCCCTCATGGCCGCCCCTCTCTGCGTCATCTCCTGCATCGTCCTCAAAATCTGGACCGCCTGTCTGGTCACCGTCCGTATCCGCCGCGATGTCTCCACCCAGATGCTCCCGCTCATTCTCATGAGCCGCTTTTCTCCCCGGCAAATCATCCTCTCCCAAGTCAAAAACATCTTTAAACGCGCCTGGCCTCTCCTCTTCTTCACCTTCGCGATCGTCGCCTACTACGCAATCACACAGGCAGCCAAAGCCGTGCCGCCGCCCCTCTATTCCAATTTCCCCATCCCGGAGCTCACCCCCTTTACCGTTGCCTATATTCCTGTCGCTTACGGGGTCATTCTCCTCCTAGCGGATATCCTCGCCCTGTCTCTGGTCGCGGTCCGCTTTTCACTGCGCGCCAAGAATATCCAGTACGCTTTCCTGAGAACCATCGCACTGGTCCTGTGCGCGCCCTGGATTATCGCCTATCTGCTCTTCATATTCTGGTACAAAACCACCGACGACCTGACTCAAGCCTTCAACCTGGGCCAGATGCCCTGGCTCCTTGTCCTCATCACTCTGGCGGCTCTCCTCTACGATCTGATCCTCTGCGTATACGCCTGGCGCAGCTCCCTCAAGCGGATGCGCTCCCAGGATTTCCTCGCCTGAGCCGTGATTCCTCTAAACTCCAAACTCTAAAAGAGGAGATACTTTTTCTTCCGACGACTCCCCGCCTTGCGAACCCCAATCTCAAAAGCATCGCGGGGATTTTTTTCTGTGATCTGCGCCACCTCCGAGCGGCTGAAGCCGACCTCTTGCAATTGCGGAAGAAACCCATCCAGTATCCAGAGATACCGCTCCATTTCCCCCACGGGACGCAGGCTCTTTTCGGTCCCGGACGCGGCCACCCAGTAGTGGCTTGAGCCATGGCCAAGCAGAACACGGTCCAGCAGCTTCTCTTTCTTGAGCTGCCCCAGCAGTTGCAGATATTCCCGGGCACTCTCTGGCGTGATTGCCCCCAGGCAAAGCCGAATCCCCATCTTCGCCTGCTCCAGCCGTTCACGGTTGCTGGCCTCGCTTCCACCGGCCCAGATAAGCGCCTCGGCCTCTATTCCCTCCCTGCGCAGAAGGCTTAATCCCTCAGCCACCCCGAGCCCATCAGCAGATTGAACCAATAGCGGCAGCCCCGTCTGCAAGTGTGTTCTGGCCGCTGCCTGGAAGAGCTTGCCCTGCAAGGCCGTGAGTCCCCCGCTTTCAAGTCCGAGCTTGATCACCCCGGGGCGCACACCGCTCTCACCCACGCCGTACCACGCCTCCCGTATCCACCCAAAGGCGATATCCTCCATCTTTTCGCTCTCCACCGAGGCCGGCAAATAGCGCGAACCCTCTTCCGCCGAGTAGCCGGTATTGGTCAGGATGTTCAGGCCCGAAGCTCTGGAGAGCCGTTGCAGGAATTTTACGTTGCGCCCCATGTAGGCAGGGGTCGCCTCTACAAGCGTTTGACAACCGGCCGTTTTGAGGTTTACCAGCTTGGGCAAAAGCAGCTCAAAGGCCTTCTCCATATCGTAGCGAATAGCCCCGGGCGCATCGGCTCCGCTTAAATCACGAATCAGGATTTCATGCGCCAAGGTCACCCCCAGTCGTGAAGGCTTCAGGGGGCCAGCGACGCTCATCACCTTGCCGATTGATAAATCCGGCAGAGCTGCATCCCTGGCAGCACCTGTAAAAATCGAAGCCGGAGAAGCCGACGCCATCGCCATACATCTGGCGGCCGCACACAACGTTGCCGCACCCGCTACCTTCAAAAAAGCTCGCCTCTTCACAGCCCAGAGGATACCAAAACCAAAGCGCCCAGAGCAATCTATCTCTCTACTACCCCCATGAAAAATGCCGCCAGTCACGCCAGCGGCATTTTCACTTTAGATTATTACCCTCTATCAGTTCAGCTCAGACGGAGTCGTCTCCGTCAGTTGAAAGCTCTCTTCAAGCTCATCCGGGGATTCCTCCCAGCCGCCGCCCAGAACCGTGTAGAGGTCGATCTGGCTGGCGAACTTCTCACGCACCAGCATCACCAGTGACTGCTCAGAGCTGTGCAGCGAGCGCTGCGCATCCAGCAGGCTCAGGTAGTTATCGATCTCGCTTTCGTAGCGATAGTTGGCCAGTTCATAAGTCCGCTTCACCGCCGCGACATATTCCTCCTGCGCCGTTACCTGTTTGTCGATCGTCCCAAGCGTCGCCAGGACATCAGCCACATCACGAAAAGCCGATTGAATCGCCTTCTCATACTCGCTGATCATCATCTCCTTCTTCACCTTGGAGGCTCTGTGCGAGGCCCAGGTCCGCATATCGAAAATCGGCAACGCCAACTGTGGCGCATAGCTCCAGTAGCCGCTGCCCGATTTAAAGAGACCTGAGAGCTCGCTGCTGGCACTGCCAATGGCCGCCGTCAGGGAAATCCTGGGGAAATAGGCCGCCCGTGCCGCACCAATATTGGCATTGGCCGCCAGGAGTTGATTCTCCGCCGCCAGCACGTCAGGCCGCTTGAGCAGAATTTCCGAAGAAATACCCGCACTCACCTCTCGTGCAGGCGCCAAACCGGTCAGGCTCTCCGGCAGCAACTCTTCCGGCACCGGTGCTCCCAGGAGGAACTCCAGCGCATTCCTGCTCTGTGCCAGAAGCTGCAAGTAGACTGCTGCGCTGCGCTCTGCCACAGCCACCTGCGATGCCGAGCGGCTCACGTCAATCTCCGAAACCAGACCCAGATCGTAGTTGCGCTTGACCCGCTCATAGGTATCGCGATAAGAGGCGACCAGTTCCTTATCCAGCGCCACGCATTCCTGCGCCGAGGCGATATTAAGATAAGAGTGCGCCACGGCTGAGATGATCGAGATTTGAGCGCTTCGGCTCGCCTGCTCCGTCGCAAAGTACTCCTGCAAGGCAGCCTCTTTCAGGCTCCGGATGCGGCCAAAGAAATCAACCTCCCAGGAGGCGGCGCCCAGGTTCGCATCGTAGCGCTCCATCGTCGCGCGGCGGCCAGTGGCCGATAAATCAGCCGGCATCCGTTGGGCACTCATCCCCAACCCTCCGGTAATCCTTGGGAAAAGGTCCGAAGTCTGGATGTTGTAGAGCTCACGGTAATACTCGACCGACAGGCGCGCACTCTTGAGCTGGCGGTTATTCTCCAGCGCAATACCGATTAGCTGGCGCAGTTTGGGGTCCGTGAAAAACTCACGCCACCGCAATTGCAACAGGTCTTCACCCTCGGGAGTCCCCGGTTTGGAGACCTTGGTCGGGTCATACGCCGCGCCGCTGGGCCACTGTGCAGAAACCGGCGAGGCCGGCCGCTCATACTTGGGCGCCATCGTACAGCCGCCCACCAACAGAGCGCAAACAAGCATCGACAATAAAACTATTCTATTTCTTTTCATCTATTCAGGCCTCCACGGACGGGGTTGTTTCTGGCGGAGCTGTTACCTTTTTTCCATGCTGCATACCAAACGTTTTTTCGATAATCACGTAAAAGAGCGGTGAGAAAATCGTCACCAGAACCGTGGAGGTCACCACGCCGCCGATCACCGGAATGCCGATCGCATTCTGGGCACCGGCACCGGCGCCATTAGCATAAGCCAGCGGCAGCACACCAAAACCGAATGCGAGAGAGGTCATCACAATCGGGCGGAAGCGAAGCTTGGCCCCCTCGAGCGTGGCCGAAATCAGCTCCGCGCCATCCTCCACACGAGTCTTGGCGAACTGCACGATCAGAATCGCGTTCTTCGTCGTCAGCCCCAGCGTCGTCAGGAGCCCGATCTGGAAGTAAACGTCATTGGGCAGCCCAAAGAGGCTCGAAGCCAACACGCCGCCGATTGCCCCAAGGGGCATCGTCAGGAGAATCGAGACGGGAATCGGCCAGCTCTCATAGAGCGCCGCCAGGCAGAGGAATATGACCAATACCGAGAACGCATAGAGCGGTCCGGCCTGGGCACTGGATTGACGCTCCTGGTAGGAGAGCCCCTGCCAGTCGTAACCGATACCCTGGGGGAGAACTTTCACGAAATCCTCCATCATCTTCATCGCATCGCCCGTGCTCCGTCCTGCGGCAGCCTCGCCCAGAATATTCAGGCTCGGGAAGCCGTTGAAGCGCTCCAATCGCGGCGACCCATAGGTCCAGCGTCCGGTGGCCAGTGCCGATAGCGGCACCATCTTGCCCTGGTTGTTCCGGACGTAGAGACTGTCAATATCCTCGGGCAACATGCGGTGCTTGGCATCGGCCTGGATAAAGACCTTCTTGACACGGCCACCCTGCACGAAGTTATTGATATAGGCCGAGCCGAAAGCCGCCGAAATCGTCTGATGAATCTCGGTAATCGGCACTCCCAGGCTGCCGGCCTTCTCCCAGTCCACATCCAGATGGTACTCAGGCACATCTTCCATGCCGTTAGGGCGCACCTGCGCCAACGTGGGCCGCTCAGAAGCCATATCGGCCATCACCATTCCCAGAAGCATGTTGCGTGCATTCATCAGCTCGGCATGGCCCACACTCCCCTGGTCCAGCAACTGGAAGTCAAAACCTTTGGCCTGGCCCAGCTCCATGATGGATGGCGGCGAGAAAGCGAAAATCTGAGCCTCGCGTACCTTCGAGAACTCCATCATAGCCCTGCCCGTGATTGCTCCGATCTTGAGGTGCGGCTCCTCACGCAGCCCCCAATCTTTAAGCCGAATGAAAGCCATGCCCTGATTCTGGCCAATTCCGCTGAAGCCAAAACCGACAACCGTCATGATCGATTCCACGGCATCTTTCTCTTTTTCCAGGAAGTAGTTCGAGACATGTTCCACCACCTTCTGGGTCTGCTCCAGCGTGGAGCCGGCCGGTGTCGAAGCCATCAGCATCATGATGCCCTGGTCTTCATCAGGCAGGTATGAGGTCGGCATCTTCTGGAAAAAGTAGACCAGCGCCACGCCAATCAAAATAAATACCGCAAAGTAACGCTTCTTGCGGTGCAACGAGCGACTCAAAAGCCCCGTATACCGATTTCTGATCCAGCCAAAAAAGCGGTCAAACTGCCGGAAAAACGGCCTCAAAAACCAGATACTGCCATCCGAAGCCATGTGCCCCTTGGGAATCGGCTTGAGGAACGCAGCGCAAAGCACCGGCGTGAGCACCAACGCC
>FZPS01000070.1_pt213 | contig 12884 bp, 10 predicted proteins | sample 1817821 | NCBI WGS metagenome assembly FZPS01 (sample SAMEA104158645, study PRJEB21678) | metagenome | place: Germany | collected 2015-04-21 | reverse complement strand
AACGTCCGGCGTGCGGTGGAACCGGGCGGCAGGACGACGAGGACGACGCGCGGTCGTGCGCGGTGCGGGCGCACGAGCTCAGGAACCTGGGGATCCTGGGGCGGCTGGAGCAGCTCGAGGCATCCCGCAAAGGGGAGCTTTATGAGAAGGGCAGCGAGGCTCTGGATATTTTACAGAGCAAATTGAGGGAATCGGCGGCGGTGCAGAATTTTAACAGCGCCGTTGAAGCGGAATGGCAGCGCCTGCAGGATGATCTTCAAGCCGGCATAAAAAAAGAGAAGCAGCTACGCGATGCGCTCCACCAGGAAAAGCAGCTGGGCCGCCGGGCTGCCGATGCTTTCAAGGAGGCGGCGGAAGCGGTGGAGGAGCAGCGGCAAAGGAGGAGGCTTCTCGCGGAGAGGGTGGAGCCCCTGCTGCAGCGATGGCAGGCGCTGGACTGCTCTTTGAAGGGAAAGGAATCCGTAAGCAGGGAGCGATTTTTCACCTATGCGGCCTTTTTTTCAGCGCTCAGCTTTCTCCTCTCGCTGATAGGCCTGCTGGTCCGGCCGGCGTGGTGGCTTTACCTGCTCCTGGCTGCTGCCGGTGGCGTTCTGTTCACCGGCGCCTTCTGCAAATTAGCCCTGCTGCGTGGGCGGAGTGCCCTTGCAGCGCTCAACAGGGAGCTGCGCTTTGAAGCGGCTGGGCTGGGCTTCAGCGCCGCAGGGCCCCTGGAGCTGCAGAAGGAATTAGCAGAATTTCATCGCCGCCTGGCGGCGCTGGAAAGAGAAAGAGATGAAAGGGATAAAGAGGCAGCGGTCCGGAAAGATATTGGTGAGCGGATCAGCACTGAGATTGAAGAAATTTGTTTTGGGATCACTGCTGCCGGGGATCGGCTGCGCCAGCTAAAAGAGGGGCTCACGGTGGGGACGCTGGAAAGTTACCGGGAAAAGCTGCGTTTGAAGGAAACGCTGTCGGCAGAGATAGGGCAGCAGAGGGCGATTTTGGAGAGCCATTTTGGCGATGCCGGTGCCGGAAACGATCTGGCGGAGGCGCTCGCTGTCTGGCGGGAAAGAATTTCAGGATACCTGCCCTTCCGCGGTAAAAACCGGGGCTGCCCCTACAGCGAGGCGCGGAGCGCTGGGTTGAAGAAGGAGCGGGAGGCAATCCTGGACGAAAGGGAGGATCTCGACAAACGCTGGGAAGAGTACCGCAGCGAGTTGCAGACCATCGAAAAGGAATTCAGCGAGCTCTTCGTCTCTTTCGGCAGGGGAATACTTCCCTGCCAGACGATCCCGGAGCTGGAAGAGGCGACGGCGGTGTTGAACGGCGAGATCGAAGCTGCGGAGAAGAATAAAGAGGCGGCGGCGGCGGCGATCGCAATATTCAGCGAGATCGAAGCAGAGGAAGAGACCAGGATCGAGGAGCTTTTCGGTGAAGAAAGCAACGTCAGCGCTTATTTTCACCGCATCACCGAAGGGCGTTACCGCGAGGTGATTTTTGACAGCGCTGCAAAGGAGATCAGGGTACGCTGCGCTGGCGGCTCTATGCTGGAGGGGTCAAGGCTGTCGGGGGGTGCAGCCGATCAGCTCTATTTTGCGATCCGCCTGGCGCTCGGTAAAAGGTTGCTGGGCGGCGGAACCGGCTTCTTCATCCTCGACGATCCCTTTGTCAAAGCCGACCCGTTCCGGCTGACGACCCTGCTGGGGATGCTCGAGCAGATCGTCTCGCAGGGCTGGCAGGTCCTTTATTTCAGCGCCAAGGGAGAAGTGAAGGCGGCGCTGCAGGAAGGGATCGAGTGCGGCCGGGTCAAACTCTTCACCATGGCGGGGGATACCGCCGGGGCGGTGCCGCCGGGGGGGAGAACAACCGCTTGAGGAGTGGAGAGAAGATGCAGGTTACAGCCATTTGGGCCGTTTTGGGGGCGCTCGCCCTGCTTTACTTTGGTGCTATCCTTTTCGCGATGCTTGCCCCCGCACCGGTGGGCGAGGCGGCATTCTATTTCGATGGTTCCTTTCTTTCCCGGGCCGCCGCTTACCAGAGAGCCGGGCTGGGCCTTTCCCTGCTGCAGCAGCTACTCTCCCTGCTCATTCTCGCCGGCGTCGCTTTCGCCGCGCTGCGCTATTTTCAGGCGGCGTCGCGCCCCTCCCTGCCCGCCGCCGCGGGTTATATCGCCGCATTTTTGCTGTTCCAGCTCCTTGTGGGGCTGCCCCTTGCGTTCTATCGCGGCCATACCATTGAGCACCGCTTCGGCCTTTCCGCCCGGACAGCGGCGGGCTGGTTTGCCGATTACGGCAAAAGCGCCCTCATCAGCCTGCTCATTACCACGGCGGCGCTGCTCGGGCTCTACGTCCTGATCATCTGGCGGCAGGAGCACTGGTGGCTCCCGGCCGGCGCCGTTGTCGCTCTTTTCATGGTTCTCTCGGGTTACCTCTATCCCGTGCTCATCGATCCCCTTTTTTACCGCTTTAGCGAGTTGGAAAAGGGGGAGCTGCACGGAGAGATCATGGAGCTATCCAAAAAAGCGGGTATTGGGGTGGAGCGGATCCTCGTCGCCGATGCTAGCCGTCGCACCCGCAAGGCCAACGCCTATTTCAGCGGGCTCGGTGCAACGAAGCGGATCGTGCTTTACGATACGCTTCTGGAGAACTTTACCGCAGAAGAGGTGCTCGCCGTGGTGGCCCACGAGATGGGTCACTGGCGTCGTGGCCATCTCTGGAGAGGGCTGCTGCTCGGTGCTGCCGGCGCCTTTGTAGCTCTTTATGCGCTCTACCAGGTGCTGCTGAAGATGGGGGTCGCGGCTGACTTCCGGGCGCTGCCGCTGGCCCTGCTTTTCTTTGCTCTCCTCTCCACCGTTGTAGGCCCGGCCCAATGTACCCTTTCCCGGAGCTTTGAAGTGGAGGCGGACCGGACTGCCCTCTGCCTCACCGGTGATCCGGCGCCCTTTGTTTCGCTCTATCGGAAGCTGGCCCGGAGCAATCTCTCCGTGGTTCAGCCGCACCCCCTATTGAAGGTGCTGCTCTACACCCATCCGCCGCTGATGGAGCGCATCGAAGCGGCCCGGCGCCACGGGGAGGATGGGTAGTGAGGCCGGATCTTGGATGGATTTGCTACCCAGATCTAAATAAAGGAGAGTACAACGATGAAGATGAAACTTACCGTGCTCGGCTGCTATGGACCCTACCCCGCAGCGGGAGGGGCTTGCTCGGGGTATCTTCTCGAAGCCGGGGACTGCCGCCTCCTGATCGACTGCGGCAACGGCGTCCTGAGCCGGCTACAGCGCCATCTCAAGCCCTGGGAGCTGGAGGCGGTGCTGCTTTCACACCTTCATTTCGATCACTGCGCCGATCTTCTGGTGCTGCGCTACGCCCTCGATCATGCCCGGGCTCGCGATCTGCGCCGGCGGCCGCTGCCGCTCCATGCTCCCCTGGAGCCGTCAGCGGAGCTCAAGCGGCTGCTCTACAAGGATCTTTTCGAAATAAAGCCGCTCAGTCCCGGCGAACCGCTCACCCTGGGCCCCTTTAATTTTTCCTTTATCGAGACTTTGCATTCCCTGCCCTGCCTGGCCATGCGTATTGAAACAGAGGACGGCCTATTTGTCTATTCCGGTGACACGGAATACTTTGACGGGTTGGCCGAATTTGCTGCCGGCGCCGATCTATTTCTCTGCGAAGCCAACCTCCTGGAGGGGGAGGGGGGCGGGACCCCGGCCAATCATCTCACCGCTGCTGCAGCGGCCCGCCTTGCCGCCGCCGCCGGGGTGAAGAGGCTTCTGCTGACCCACTTCCATCCGGAGCGCTCGCAAGCGCTTTCCCTGAAGGAGGCCCGGGTGCACTTTGCGGCGGTAGAGCAGGTGCGGGAGGGAGAAACTTATTTGATCACTCCTTAGGCGGACGCCCGCTCTCGCCCAGGTCAAAGTGCTGTCCCGGCGGGCTTTTTATGGAATAACAATGGGGTTTTTAGATATATTAGAAAGTAAAGCAGGAATCGTTAAATATTTATAGAATAAGTTTATCTGACAAAAGAATAATAGTTTGGGAAATAGTCAAGGGAAGCCGGTGAGAATCCGGCGCGGTCCCGCCACTGTAAGGGGAACCGGCCTGCATTATGCCACTGTCATAACGATGGGAAGGCGCAGAGCCGGGGAGAACCCAAGCCAGGAGACCTCCTATTTCCCGCGGTCACACTGCTCTACGCGAGATGGGGAGGTGGTCTTTTTGGTTAAGCGGCACCGTTTTGGCAGCCCCCGCCCCGTTCCTCCGTAGGAACGGGGCTTTTTGATGGGGTGGTGCGCTTGTGAAAACTGCAATGTTCAAAGGAGGTTCAATAATTGAATTATCGTAAAGCATGTCTATTGTTGGCTGTGTTGATCATAGCGCTATTATATTCTCTGCCGGTGCTGGCTGCAGAGCCCCTTTCGGTACAGGTCGCTGTGGTCGGGCCCGAGGGGGAGCTCATTTTCGGTTCGCGCAGCGTCACTATCGAGGAAGGCAACAAGTGGGGCGCCACCGCTCTGGGCGCCCTGGAGGCGACCGCTCTTGCATATGGGGGCATCGAATATAGTTTCGGATACCTTGTCAATTCCATTGACGGAAAAACAGCGGAGGGTACGGCCGGATGGATGTACACCTTGAATGATCTCTCTCCGAGTGTAGGAGCGGACAGCTGCGAGGTGGCAGAAGGGGACATCGTAATCTGGTACTACAGCGCCACCTTTGGAACACCGGCACCGAAATGGGCCGAACTGAATGAACAGATTTCCCTCGAGCCGGTGGATCTGCAGGAAGCGCTGAGCGCCATCGTTTCCTACTACCGGGAGCACCGCCCGGCGCTCGGCGGCTGGGAGGAGGTCCTGGCGCTATGGGGCGCCGGTGTGGATCTGGGGAAAGACCCCTGGCAGCTGCCCTCATGGGAGATAGACCAACTCGACAAGGAAAGCTCTGTCAACGGCTATGCCTCCACCATCCTGGGGATGATCGCCGGCGGCATCGATCCGGCTAAAAGCGGCGGGAGAAACCTTCCGGCCGAGCTGGCCGCCCGGCAGAATGCCGATGGGAGTTTTGGGGAGGGCTGGCTAAACGAGCATTTCTGGTCCGTCATCGCCCTCGATACGGTGGGGGAGCAGTATGATGCGGCCGGGGCGGTGGAATATCTCATGGATCAACAGAAGGGCGACGGCGGATTTACTCTCTTTGGCGATATGGGCGACCCCGATATGACCGCCATGGCGCTCATCGCCCTGGTGAATCATCGTCACCGGCCCGGCGTGGAGGAAGCCATCGCGGCGGCGCTGGGCTGCCTGAAGGGGCTGCAGCTTCCGAACGGTGGTTTTTCCTCCTGGGGTGAAAACGCCGAATCATCGGCGGTGGTGATCCGGGCGCTCGTCGCCTGCGGTAAAGATCCCGCTGCCGCTCCCTGGAGCGAGGGAAGCCGGAGCGTCATTCACGCGCTCTTTGCCTATCAGCTGGGGGATGGCTCCTTCAGCCATCACATAGGTGAAGGCAGCGATGCGATGGCCACCTCCCAGGCGCTCATCGCCGTGGGAGATCTGCTTACGGGAAGCCTTTTTGAACGGCTGGCAGCATCTTACCAGGCGGGCTTCCCCGAATCGGAATCTGAATCCGGTGAGGAGGAGGGCGCCCCCCAACCTGTTGATGGTGAGGAGCAGCAGGGAAAGGGCGATCTTCCGGCTACCACGGGCGGAGGGGCGCTCGCCGCCAGCCTGGGGTTGGTGCTGCTCTCGCTGGGAGTACTTTTTACCTGCAGGACACGCTGTAGTTTGCATTGATCGGAAAGTAGGCAGGGGGCGGGGCAAGCGTTTCCTGCATCCGCCCTCTTGGTACATAAACAGCCGCGAGGAAAGTATGCCCTGCGGGGTATACCACACCGACCGGCGGCTGGGGAGGGACAGCGATGAAACGGGCCTATATGATACCGCTGGTACTGCTGTTGCTGGTGGGGCTGGCGGTTCCAGTGTGGTATACGGTACAGGGGAAGGGGGCGCAGGGTGAGGGAGAGGCTTCCGGAGAGCCCCTCGCAGTGGAGAAGCCGGGACAGCCCGGCAGTGCCGTCGAAGAACAGTCCTCGCCCGATGGGGAAAAAGCGGGGAACGATCCTGCTGAAAAGGAGCAGAGCACCGAAGAGAAGGCCTTTTCAGGGGGAAGCGAGCCGGCGCCGGAGAAAGAGTCCGGCTCCGCTAGCGCTCCTTCAGCGGGCAAATCCGTCGGTCAATCTTCCCCGGAAGGCAAATCAACAAGGCCCTCCGGGAAGGGAACCTCCATCAAGGACTCTTCCGCGAAGAGCTCCCCAGGGGAGGAGCCCCCTCTTACCATCCCGGTCAACCTTGCCATCGTCGGCAGCGGGGGAGAGATCGTTTTCAAGGGGGACAGGGTGGCTGTGGGCGGCAGGGGAACGGTCATCGATACGCTCGATGCGGCTGGGATCGCCTACGAGACGTCGCACCAGGGGAAATTTGTCACCTCCATCGGGGGGATGCAGAACAAGGGGATGTCCGGCTGGATGTATCAGTTGAACGACGAGCAGATCATGAAGTCGGCGGCTGATGTAGTCGTTAAGGAGGGTGATTGCGTGATCTGGTGGTACAGTGAAAATGTTGGTGCAGACCCGCCCCGGTGGCGCGATCTATAGGCGCAGGCGAAGACGGGGCCAAAATGGGCTGGTGAGAGAGAGTGCAAGATAGAAAGGAACCGCTATGCTTAAACATCTGTATTACCGGGATCGGGGTACTTTTTTGCAGAGCCTTCACCCGGCGGCGATACTGAGCTATCTGGCCGCCCTTCTACTGCTGCCCCTTTTCCTGACCCACCCTTTATACCTGGTGAGCATACTGCTGGCGGGTCTACTTGCTGCTTTTACCGCCGAAGCGGCGGCGGGGTGGTGCGCCTACTTGACGGTGGGGCTCTGGCCCGCCTTGCTGCTGCTCCTGATGAATCCGCTGCTTTCGTCAAACGGTCACACGGTCCTTTTTTTACTGCCTCCATTACCGTTTATCGGCGGCCGCACCATCACTTTGGAGGCGCTCTGTTACGGCGCGGTTATGGGGATGCGCTTTCTGGCGATCATCACCGCCTTTGCGCTCTACAATACGCAGGTTCATCCGGACCGGGTGACGGGACTGCTCTCGCGCTTTGCCTGGAAATCGGCGCTCCTCGTCTCCCTGGCCACGCGGATGATCCCAACACTGAACCGGGAGCTGTCCGCCGCGCGGGAGGTGCAGCAGCTGCGGGGCGTTGATTTCGGCACCGGCAATCTGCGGCAGCGGCTGCAGAAATATGGCTGGCTGCTGGAGCTGCTGCTCGTCTCCTCCCTCGAGGGCTCCCTGCAGACCGCGGAGGCGATGCAGGCCCGCGCCTTCGGCAGCGGCCCCCGCAGCAGTTATCTTCGCAACCCCGTCCGCCTTCGCGATTATCTCTGTTCTTGCAGCGCCCTGGCGGCCCTCTTTCTCTCCATCTATGCCCGGGTGCGGGGATATGCGGATTTTACATTTTATCCGCAGCTCGGCCGCCTGGTCGATGGGGTTTCGGGGTGGTTCTTCTACAGCGCAGTCATGTTAAGCATACTATTACCGCTAATCATCGGGTGGGGGTGGCAACGTTGGCCTTACTTGAGATCGAAGATCTAACCTACTACTATCCGGAGCGCAGCGAGCCTTCCCTGGAGCAAATTAATATACAGGTCTCCGAGGGTGAGTTGCTCCTGGTTACCGGGGGCTCCGGCTCGGGAAAATCTACCCTGGCCCGCCTTCTTGCCGGGCTGATCCCCGAGTTTTATGGGGGCAAGATTTGGGGAAGTTACCGGTTGGCGGGAGCGGAACTGAAGGGCTGGCGGCGCCGGGCCCGGCACAGCGCGGTGGGGATTGTCTTCCAGGATCCGGAGCGCCAGCTGGTGATGACCTCCGTGGAGGGAGAGATCGCTTTCGGGCTGGAAAATCTGGGGCTTCCCCGGCGTGAGATGTTCCGGCGAGCAGCCGAAGTGATGACCTTTTTGAACCTGCTGCCGTTGCGTGATCAATTTACCACCCACCTTTCGGGCGGGGAGAAGCAAAAGCTGGCCCTGGCCTCCGTTATCGCTATGCACCCGCGGATTCTCATCCTCGATGAGCCCACCTCCCAGCTCGATCCCGTCGCCGCGGCAGATATCTTCAACCTCGTGGAATCACTGAACCGCGAGATGGGCTACACCATCATCCTCATCGAGCAGCGTCTGGAGCGCTGTTACCATCTGGCCGACCGCCTCATCATCATGGAGGGAGGTAGGATTATCTGCGATGCCGCCCCCGGTGAGGCGGCGCGCTGGCAGCTCCGGAAAGGGCTCCCCTTTATTCCGCCGGTGGCTCGTTTCTTTGCGTCACTCTCATCCGGAGCGGACTCCCCCGTACCCCTGACGGTACGGGAGGGGCGGCGCGAACTGCAGAGAACAGCGCCCGCTTCTCCCGCTCCTCCAGATCATTTGCCGCTTTCCACGGTTTCGCGGAGTTCTACCCAAAAAAAAGAGCCGCTTATCCGGGCGAGCGGGCTCTGGTATACCTACCCCGAGGGAACGGAAGCGATGAAGGGACTCTCTTTAGAGCTGCCGCCGGGAGAGCTGATCACCATTCTTGGCCCCAATGCTTCCGGAAAGAGCACCCTGCTAAAGCTGTTGGCAGGGATCATCAAGCCTCAACGGGGGAAAATCCTGCTGCAGGGCCAGGATACCAGGGGACTGGCCCCCTCGCAGATGGGCCGTTATCTCGGCTATCTCTCCCAGAACCCCAACGACTACCTCACTCGGGATACGGTGGAGGAGGAACTCAAATTTACCCTGGACAACTTCGGCCTTTCCGATAATGGGGTCTGCGCGGAGATGATGAAGCGGCTGGCGCTTGAGCCCCTGCGGGGGCTCAACCCCCGTGATCTGAGCAGCGGTGAGCGCCAGCGGGTGGCCCTGGCCTCCGTGCTGGTGACGGAACCGCCGCTGCTACTGCTCGACGAGCCCACCCGGGGCCTTGATTATCGCCTGAAGAGGGAGCTGGGACGCTTTCTCGGCGAGATCGTCGCCGCCGGGGGGACGGTGGTCCTGGTGACCCATGACCTGGAATTTGCCGTGGATTACGGCGAGCGGGTGGTGCTGCTCTTTGACGGGACGGTGGTCAGCGAGGGTCCGCGGGAAATTCTAAGGGAATCAATTTTCTATGCTCCCCAGATGGCCAGGCTCTTCCGGGGCCGGGCCGGCAACGTGCTCACTGTTGAAGAAGGGCTTAGTACAATTAACGGGGGGAGAGCTTATGGCGGACGGAGCGGCTGATCGCTGGATCAAGATGGGCGCTGCTGTTCTTTGCACCGCCGGGCTCCTCGCAGCGGCGCACTGGCAGCTGCCCTTTTTACTGCAGCACTGGGCAGTCTTTACGGCGTCGCTGCTGCTGGCGGCGCTGGTGCTCTTCTTTATCCGTTTCGAGAGAAGCGCCATCTCTGCCCGGGAGGTGGGGGTGATCGCTATCCTGGCGGCCCTGGCGGCAGTGAGCCGAATTCCCTTCGCTGCCCTACCCGGCTTCCAGCCCACCACATTTATCGCCATCGTATCCGGCTATGTTTTCGGAGGGCAGGCCGGCTTCATGGTCGGTGCGGTGGGGGCGTTGGGATCAAATTTTTTCCTGGGGCAGGGCCCCTGGACCCCCTTCCAGATGCTTTTCTGGGGGTTGGCCGGAGCCAGCGCCGGAGCGCTGGGCCGCTATTTCCCCGGTATGAGCCGCGCGGCGATGGCAGTTTTCAATACCCTTTGGGGTTTTCTCTTCGGCTGGCTGATGAATCTTTTTTTTGTGGTTTTCTTTATCAAGCCGCTGAACTGGTCTTCTTTTCTCCTGGCCTATGGCGCCAGTTTTCCTTTCGATTGCTTTCATGCTTTCGGTAACCTGCTACTCTACCTTTTGCTGGGGTGTCGCATCATCAAGGTGCTGCGGCGCTTCAGGCTGAAGATGAACTATACCGGGGGATAGGTGGACAGGGTTCTGATGATCTCCCCGGCGAGGGCGCCGATGAGGCGGGCTGCCTCGCCCTGTGCAGGGGGCTGCTCCACTGCGATAGTGAGGGCCAGCGGCGGCCGCCGGGGAAAGTAGATTAGAGCCATATCGCCGACGATGCTGCCGACGGTGCCGACCTTGTTGGCGACTATCGCCTCGCTCCCGATATGGCGGCCGATCCGGTTCTTGTCCACGGTGGCTGTCATCATCGCGATGGCGCGGCGGGTGAGCGTTTCTCCAGCCGCTTCCCGCTTATGCAGGGCCAGCAACATCCGGGTCAGATCACCGGCCGTGGACCGATTCGAGGAGCTTTCCGATTCCAGATCGTAAAACCTCCTGGTGAAGGCGCTCTCCCTGAGCCCGAGCCTCTTTGCCGTGGCGGCACACCCCGCCGCGCCGATCCGCTCGAAGATAATATTTGTAGCCACATTGTCGCTGAGAGCGATCATCAGGTAAAGCAGCTCACCGGTGCTGTAGGTATTTCCCGCAGCTGCATACCGCAAAATCCCCGTTCCGACCACGGGGTTTTTGCCGGCATACTTATCGCTTTCCCGAAGGCGGTAGGGCTCTTCCAGCGCCAGCCTCCCCTGCTCCGCCTGCTCCAGCGCTGCCAGCAGTAGCAGCACCTTGATCATGCTGGCCGGGTAAAATTTACGATGGGCCTCTACCTCCAGGCCCGACCCTGCGGCAAAATCGTAAAGGGCGAGCCTTACCTGCACTCCGCTTTCTCCGATCTCGCGGCGCAGCCTTTTCTCAAGGGCGATGAGCGCAGCGCTAGCGCTATCTGTCCTGTGGGGCGTCTTCTGCTGCGGCCACCGCCTGAAGACCCAGTGGGGCAAAGAGGCGCGCTGCGAGCCCCGGTTCTCTTTCTTCTCCACTTTACGGGTTTTCCCCCCCATGATGTTCCGCCCCAACCCTGTTGCGGCGGGACAGCTTCCCATCGCTGTAGCCGAAACAAGAAACGGCGCTGCTCTTAATATATGCCCTCCTCCCGCCCTTGTTTATGTTTTGGGGGCTCACGGTCTTTCTAACTTTGTTTGCCAAGAACTCTTCTTTCTTGCTATAATCTCATCAGCAATCAAGTTTAAGGGAGGTGGTGGCCCGTGTCAGATCGAGAGTCTCTTTTGCGTGAGTTGCCGGCGGTGGATCGACTGCTGCAGGAGCCGGCCCTTGCTGAGCTGCTCGGGCGGATGCCGCGCCGGCTCGTATTGGCTGCGGTCCAGGAGACGCTGCAGGGCTGCCGTGAGAAGATCATCCACGGGGCCGGCGGAACCGGTGATGGTTTGTCGGACCTCTCTGTTACCTCCCTGGCCCGCGAGGCCGTTGAGAGGGCTCAAAAAAGGGCCCGCCCGGGCTTGCGCCCGGTGATCAACGCCACCGGGGTCATCCTGCATACAAACCTGGGACGGGCCCCCCTGGCCGCCGCCGCTTCGGAGGCGGTGGCGGGGATCATGGAGCAATATTGCAACCTGGAGATCGACCTTGAAGACGGCCGCCGCGGCTCGCGGCAGGCTCACCTGGAGGGTCTTCTCTGTGAACTTACAGGAGCAGAGGCGGCGGTGGTGGTAAACAACAATGCCGCCGCCGTATTTTTGATCTTGAACAGCTGCGCCGCCGGTAAAGAAGTGATCGTTTCGCGGGGGGAGCTGGTAGAGATCGGCGGTTCCTTCAGACTTCCCGAGGTAATGGCGGCCAGCGGCGCCCGCCTCGTCGAGGTGGGAACGACGAACAAGACTTACCGGCGCGACTACGAGGGCGCCGTGAGTGATGAGACCGCCGCGCTGATGAAGGTCCATACGAGCAATTATCATATGATCGGTTTTACCGCTTCCGTCGACGCCGCCGCCCTGGCCTCTTTGGCCCATGACCGCAATCTCCTCGCCCTGGAGGATCTCGGCAGCGGGCTGCTTTTCGATCCAACCCGCTACGGGCTGCCTCCGGAGCCGAGGGTCCAGGACAGCATCGCTGCGGGGATGGACCTGGTCACCTTCAGCGGTGACAAGCTCCTCGGGGGGCCGCAGGCGGGTATCATCGTGGGCCGCGAGGAGCTGATCCGCAGAGTGCGCACCAATCAGCTGGCGCGGGTGATGCGAGTCGATAAACTGGCGGTGGCGGCTCTGGAAAGCACCCTGCGCCTCTGCCTTGATGAGGAAAGAGCGGTTCGCTCCATCCCGGCCTGGCGGGCGCTGACGTTCTCCCTCGCCGGCCTGCAGGAGCGGGCCGAAGCGCTGGCAGCGACGCTGAAGGAGCGCTTCGGTGAAGGGGCCGTCGGCCTCTGGGAGGGCACGTCCCGGGTTGGCGGTGGCGCCCTCCCCACGGCGGAGCTGCCGACGGTGCTTCTCTCCCTGCAGCCCCCGCGCTTGGAGGCGGCGGTAGTGGCCGGCCGGCTGCGCTGCGGCGATCCGCCGGTGCTGGTGCGGCTGCAGCAAGAAAAACTGCTCTTTGATCTGCGCACCGTCTTCCCGGAGCAGGATCCCTTGCTGCTACGGGCCCTTTTTGCCGCAGCAGGGGGGGGGACCCCACAGTAAATCTACCGGGCTTGCCCGGTCTGTTCCGGGCCTGCCGCAAATAAGAGGAAGGGTTGGTCCAGGTGAAGGATCTGATCATCGGTACTGCCGGACATGTCGATCATGGTAAGACGGTATTGATCAAAGCGCTCACCGGCGTTGATACCGATCGGCTGCGTGAGGAAAAAAAACGCGGTATCTCCATCGATCTGGGTTTCGCCCCCCTGGAGCTACCCGGAGGACGCCTGGCCGGTATCGTCGATGTCCCCGGCCATGAGCGCTTTATACACAATATGCTCGCCGGTGCTGCCGGGATGGATCTGGTGTTGCTGGTAGTCGACTCCACTGAGGGGATCATGCCGCAGACGAAAGAGCATCTGCAGATC
>FZPS01000049.1_pt131 | contig 12888 bp, 11 predicted proteins | sample 1817821 | NCBI WGS metagenome assembly FZPS01 (sample SAMEA104158645, study PRJEB21678) | metagenome | place: Germany | collected 2015-04-21 | reverse complement strand
AATACAAGTCCTTTATTTTCTTTTCTACAACCTCTTCCACTAATTGTCATTACAAAACCTCCTTTAATATGAATTCACTATATCTTATGTTAGAATTGTCCCATATGTTACTCTTTAAAAAAGAAATCATATTTAACAAAACAATTCATATATATTAAATAAAGTAAAATATAGGAGGACAAACCATGGCCTATCTTATTAGAAAAGATAAAGACACGCTTTTTCTTATTGATTACCTTCCTCGTAACGGACTCTATTATCGTACATTTACAAATAACCCGAACCCACGCACCATAAGCATTGCTCCTAATAGCCTTGATGAATATACGGTTGCCATCGATGCTCATCAAGAACTTCATATTATTTACAAAAATACTAAGCAACAAATTGTTCATGTAACTCCCCTTTCTCCAAACATACAAGGTAATGTTCTTTTAGATGATAGGAAAGAACAATATCAAATTTGTAATCTATATGCTTGTTTTATGGAAAAAGAGTTGCATCTATTTTATAATGCTCTTCATCCTGAAACGGAAGAAAGTGAATTAATCCATCATTGTACTTCTTCTTCCCATCAAATGGTCCCTCACTCTTTAGGTATCATCCCTAAACTAGGTACAAGCTATAGCTGTATTGTTTTTCAAGAAAAATTATATCTATTATCTATTTTCCAAGAAGAGCAACACTATTCTCTTCAATTATATGCTTATGATTCATATTCTCATAAATGGCAAACACCCATTTCCTTAGTACAATCTGCTTTTCCTCTGATTCATTGTCATCTTTGTTTGCATCCATCTGGCCAACTTCATCTTTTATATGTTCAGGAAAAATACGGACAATATCAATTGTATACTTGTAAAGGTATGAACGAAAGTCCTAAACTATTGTATTCTTGTGCTTATTCCATCAAACCTTTTTTTATTTATTATCGTCAAGGACTTTGGATTCATTGGTTAGAACAAAACACAGGTAAAATGGTCCTTTCTCTTGATGAAAGTGAAACCTTTAGTTCTCCTAAGAAAACTTCTTTGCAAACTTCCTCGCCTATCTTATTCCATTATATTTATCCCTTTGACCAATCAAATCAAATATTAAGCTGTCGACAACTTTATGGTACATTATCTCCTTATCCTACCTGCTGCATTTTATCTCAATTGGATATGGATCAACTTCATCCTTACATCCCTCCTAATGAAGAATTAAAACTCTATTTATCACAATCCGTTTCTTTCTCCTCTCAAAAAACAACAGAAGAACATGAGATTTTAGAACAATTAAAAAAAGAAAATGATGAATTAAAAGAAATGCAAGAAAGCATTACAGCTCAATATAATGAGCTTTATCACTTTGCCAAACAAGTACAGCAAGAAGGGAGAAAATGGCGCGAACGTTATTATCAACTACAACAAAAAGAACAAATCATGTTAAAAAAAGAGAAGTTAAAAAAAGAACTTCCCAATGAACTCAATGAATCTGATATTATCAGCACTGATCAAATTCTTGAATCAAAAGAAACACCTGAAAAAGATGAAAACATTTAAAAAAGAAAGAGAAGAAGAAGCATTCATTCCTATGCTTCTTCCTCTCTTTCAACAATTCCTACAGCAATGGGACGGAAATCTTTTTTACTCCATCTTTGTTCTTGGGAACGAATCCACAAAAAAGTAATTGCCATCATCCCTAATCCTAAGGTCAAAGCCAAAGGCTCTTGCCAAGCGGGTCTTTTTATCAGGAAAGCCATTCCATAACCTAGTAAAAATCCCATCAAAAGAGTCCCTAAAGGTAACCCATACATAATACCTGCTGCTTTAAAAAAATTACTTTGCTCCAAATCTAGATAAACCCAATCCCCTTCTTTGGCTCCACAATGATTTTCAGCCGTAACCACCATCTCTTGGTCATGGGCCCCTATGGAACAAGCCCCACATTTTTGACAAGCATCCTGCCGAGTCAATTGAATCACAACTTTATCTTGCTCTTCTTTTATTACCAAACCCTGTTCTCTCATAAGTCATCTCCTTTAATTAAATCTTTAATGACTTCTCCTGCAATAATCAAACCAGCCACTGAAGGAACAAAAGATACACTTCCTGGAGCTGGTCGTTTTCCCTGCTTAATTTTTGTGCTTTCATCTGAAATTAAAGGCTTTAAAGGTGGTTCCTTAGAATAAACAACTTTTAAACTTGAAATATTTCTTTTTTTTAATTCCCTTCTCATTACTTTGGCTAAAGGACAAATACTGGTTTCATAAATATCTCCTACTTCTAACCTTGTTGGATCTAATTTATTCCCTGCTCCTAGACAACTAATAATAGGAATTTGTTCCTTCTTTGCTCTTTCTACTAAGGCAATCTTCCCACTAACCGTATCAATAGCATCAACAACATAATCCCAATCCTCCCATGGAATTTCATCTTGTTCGGGGAGAAAAAATGTCTGATAGGTTTGTATTTTTACCTCAGGATGAATTTGAAGCATTCTTTCTTTCATAACCTCCACTTTCGGCTGCCCAATGGTTACTGTGGTTGCATGAATCTGACGATTGATATTGGTTGAATCAATCCGATCATGATCCACTAATACAAATTCACCAATCCCCGAACGTACAAGGCCTTCTGCTACAAAACTACCCACGCCTCCAATACCAAAAATAGCAACTTTACTCTTGTATAATTTTTCCATGGCTTTTTGTCCTAACAAGAGTTCTGTCCTTGAAAAAATAGTTTCCATATTTATTCCCCTTTATATTCCTTCTTCTTTTCTTTATTGTTTTCTTCTGTTTTGAACAATAATCCAAACTCCTATTCCTATTAAAATCACAGGAATGATATAAGGAAAAAAGCGAATGGCTACTCGCAATGATGAGGTAAGTAAAATCACTCCACCAAATCCAATTAGAATACTTGCTGGAATCAGTGGCCATTTACCAATCATATCTTTACCTAACAAATACATCATTACAAAAGACATTCCAATAAAGAGAAAAAACAAACCTCCTTGAATAACATTAGGGATAGGAAAAATGGTAATAAAAATAAAGCTTCCAAACCAAAGTAAAATGGAACCAGGAATTAAAAAACCCGGAGTCCGTGTTTGTCGGTATAAAACCATAAAAACAATCCCAGGAATAATAAATACAAGACTTGCAATAATACTAGGATCTAAGGATGTACTTGATAAATTTCCTAAAAGTCCTACTAGAATAAATAGACTTCCTAAAACCAAAGCCCAAGTTTTACGCTTTGTGTTATATAACAATAATAATGCTCCTCCTACAAAAAGCCACATCAAACCTTGAAAAGGTAAAATATCAATTCCAAATACACGATTCGCTAATAGATACATTCCTATTAACACTAAAATAACTCCTATTAAGGATTGATTACGATTATCCTTCATTCCAATCCTCCTCCAACCTTTCACATTTCACATCTATTCCTTTGTATCTACTTCTATATACTCTTTTCATATGAAAAAAGTCTGAAAATGCTTTGCTCTTTTCAAATAAAAATAGATAAATAAATAAGAAAAGAGGGATTTCCCCTTTTCTTATTCTTCTTGAGCTACCGGTGCAATATGCAATTCTTTTAATTGTTTTCCCTCTACTGTTCCTGGTGCTTCTGTCATTAGACAAGTAGCATCTTTCACTTTAGGAAATGCAATTACATCTCGGATACTTTCAGCTCCTGTCATCAACATCACAATACGGTCTAAACCATAAGCCAATCCTCCATGAGGGGGCGTACCATATTGAAAAGCATTGAGTAAGAATCCAAATCGTTTATAAGCCTCTTCTTTTGTAAATCCTAATACTTTAAACATCTTTTCTTGAATATCTCTTTGATGAATACGAATACTTCCTCCCCCAATTTCCACTCCATTTAAAACCATATCATAAGCCTTAGCCCTTACTTTATGGGGTTCTGTATCTAATAAAGATAAATCTTCTTCCATAGGCATGGTAAAAGGATGGTGTTTCGCAACATACCTTTCTTGTTCTTTGGACCATTCCAATAGTGGAAATTCGGTTACCCATAAAAATTGATACTCATCTTGTTTGGTTAGTTCCAAGCGTTTTGCTAGTTCTAAACGAAGGTTACCTAAAACATCATATACAATATCCTTTTCATCTGCACAGAAAAGAAGTAAATCCCCTGGTTCTCCTTTCATAGCATCAACAACCTGAGCAAGCATATCTTCACTAAAAAATTTGGCAATGGGTGAACGATAACTTCCATCTTCCTCTACTACCAACCAAGCTAAGCCTTTGGCTCCAAAATCCTTTGCAAAATCTCCTAAACTATCAATTTGTCGTCGTGGAAAATTTCCACATCCTTTTCCATTAATCCCTCGTACACTGCCACCATTTTTAACTGCATTTTTAAAAACGCCGAATTCGCTTTCTTTTACAATCTCTGAAATATCCACTAATTCCATACCAAATCGAACATCCGGTTTATCTGATCCAAAACGATCCATGGCTTCTTGGTAGGTCATTCTGGGAATGGGAAGAGAAATCTCAACGCCCATTACTTCTTTAAAAAGTTTGTATAAAAGTCTTTCGTTAATATCCATAATGTCTTCTATCTCAACAAAAGAAAGCTCCATATCAATCTGAGTAAATTCTGGTTGACGATCCGCTCGTAAATCTTCGTCTCTAAAACATTTCACTATTTGATAATAACGATCAAAACCAGATACCATAAGTAATTGTTTAAAAAGCTGTGGAGATTGAGGCAAAGCATAAAAATGCCCAGGATGAATTCGACTTGGCACTAAATAGTCGCGTGCTCCTTCAGGTGTACTTTTGGTTAACATGGGTGTTTCTATTTCCAAAAATCCTTCCTGATTTAGAAATTCCCTTGTCAAAGCGGTCACTTGATGTCGTGTCATTAAATTCTTTTGTAAATCAGGTCTTCGAAGGTCAAGGTAGCGATATTTTAATCGTAAATCATCTTTTACCCCACTATTTTCCATTACTTCAAAAGGTGGTGTTTCTGCTTCTGATAAAATACGGAATTCTTCTACATGAATTTCAATGGTGCCTGTAATACGATTTGGATTAATTCCTTCAGGTCCTCTTGAAGCTACCGTTCCACAAACAGCAAGAACATATTCACTTCGAATGCTTTCTGCTTTTGTAAAAAGATCTTTTGGCAACGTTTGGCTATCAAAAACCACTTGTAGAATTCCACTTCGATCTCGTAAATCTACAAATATCAATTTTCCTAAATCCCGTCTCTTTTGTACCCAACCCATCACCGTTACTGTTTGTCCGATCATGGCTTCCGTTACTTCTGTACATCGATGGCTTCTTGTAAGCCCTTTCATACTTTCTCCCATGATAAAACCTCCATTAAATAATTTTCTTATCCATATATGCATTCTCACATTCATAAACTAAATGAACTGGAGTAAGCCTTATATCTGCCCATATTCATCTTTATTTCTGAATTTTTTGTTTCATTATCTCTACTAATTGAGATAATTGAATTTCTTCTTGTTTTCCTGTATTCATGTTTTTTAAAGTTGCTTTTTCTTTTACCAACTCTTCCTCGCCTAAGATTAAAGAGTAAGAAGCTCCTATTTTATTGGCATATTTCATTTGGGCCCGTACACTGCGATCTAAGTGATCTCCTTCCGCTGAAATCCCTTCTTTACGCAATGTATGAATCAATCCGTGAGCCTTTTTTAAAGCTTCTTTTCCAATGGCACCAATGAATAAATCCCGCTGAAGTGGGTGGGTATATGTTCCTTGTTCTGCTTCCATGACCATTAATAAACGTTCTAAACCAATTCCAAAACCAACAGCAGGAGTTGCTTTTCCACCACACTCTTCAATCAATTGATCATACCGTCCTCCCCCGCAGACCGTTCCTTGTGCACCTATGTCTTGTGAAATAAATTCAAATACGGTTCGGGTATAATAATCAAGGCCACGAACAATACTAGGATCTACAACAAAAGGAATCTTCATTTCTGTCAATAATGCTTGTAGTTGGTCAAAATGTTCCCTGCACTCTTCCTCTAACGTATCGATGGTAGAAGGAGCTTGAGCAACAATATTTTTGCATTTTTCCATTTTACAGTCCAATACACGAAGAGGATTTTTTTCATATCGTTCTTGGCAAGTTGGACAAAGTTCTTCAAAGTGACTCTTGAGATAATTTTTTAATACTTCGTTGTATTTTTTCCTACATTCGGGTCCTCCCAAACTATTAATGTGCAATTCAACATGGGTAATCCCCAATCGTTCTAAAAGAATGGATGCTAAAGAAATTACTTCTGCATCAGCAGAAGCTTCTTTTGAACCAAACATTTCTACCCCAAACTGATGAAATTGTCGCATACGCCCTGCTTGAGGTCTTTCATATCGAAATGCAGGGGTGATGTAAAACAATTTTGTAGGTTGTGCCTCAGCTTGCATATTATGCTCAATATAAGCCCTGGCTACTCCAGCCGTTCCTTCTGGTTTCAGTGTAATGGAACGTTTTCCTTTATCTTCAAAACTATACATTTCCTTTTGAACAATATCTGTTGTTTCCCCTACCCCTCTTTGAAATAACTCGGTATGTTCAAAAATGGGAGTGCGTATTTCATGAAAACCAAAATCCTTACATACATCTAAAATAACTTGTTCTACTCGACGCCATTCTAAAATTTCATTGCCAAATAAATCTTTCGTTCCTCTAGGGGCTTTGGTCAACATTTACTATTCCTCCTATTCTTATCGATCAATAAAAAACGCCTCTAATCCTTGACAATCACATGTCAGGGACGAGAGACGGTTCCCGCGGTGCCACCCTGTTTGAATTTTAAATAGAATATTCAAAATCCTCTTTCCTGTCTTATAACGGTGACCAACCGAATTTCCCTACTTGTAAAATAAATCTTCAGAAAATTACTCTAAGGTGTCTTTCTATTTTTCCTCTTTAAGAAACTTTCAATCCATGGTTTCTTTTCCCTGTAAAAGAGGAGTAAAATATACTCTTCCTTATCATCGCTTTCGCTATATGCTATGTTCTTTATTGTATGCATTTATTCATCGATTGTCAAGACTCTCTTTTTTCTTTGAATCATTTCTTCTATTCTTTGAATATAGTGACTTACATCCTTTACGTTTTCAATACGTTGAATATGATTCTTCGGTACATCTACTACTTTCGTTACTGCTCCTGCTCCAAAAGACATAATGGTTTGTTTTTCTTCCATGATTTCAACATTGTAGATACATTCTTTACCGGGTATGCAATATCCTATATTTTCTAAGTTTCCTATCATATTTTTTTGTCGATATAAATAGTAAGGTTCTAAGCCCATTTTTTGAGTTTGTTCTTGAGTAAAGAAAAGAATTTTTTCTATTTCTTCTTCTCCAATAAGCTCATATTGCTCCAAGTTTCTGCGAAGTTTAGATGCTCTTTTAATGGCCATGGTATGGACTGTAATCGTATCTGGCTTTAATCCCTCAAGTTGTTCCCAAGTATGCTGAACATGGTGTAGTGTTTCTCCTGGTAGCCCTACAATAAGATCCATATTAATACAATCAAATCCAACCTCTTTTGCCATTTGAAAAGCCTGGATAATATCCTCTACCGTATGATTTCGCCCAATCTTCTGTAAGGTTTCATTATTCATGGTTTGAGGATTAATGGAGATTCGTTCTACACCATAGGCTTTCATCATCTGCAACTTCTCTAACGTAATGGTGTCTGGCCGCCCTGCTTCAATGGTAAATTCTTCAATTCGCTTCATGGGTAAAAATTCATTCATCGCCTCTAATAGGATCTGCAACTGGAAGGCTGATAATGAAGTTGGAGTACCTCCACCAATATATATACTACGAATGGGATGCCTGTGGTATATAGGCTCAAATGCTTTTATTTCTGTAATCAGGGCTTTTGTATAAGCATCAATATGATCTTTCCATTGTCCAATAGGATAAGAAGTAAAAGAACAATAAACACACCGTGTTGGACAAAAAGGGATGCCGATATAAAGGCTGATTTCTTCTGGCTGATTTTGATCCAATATCTGTTTTTCTTTCCTGGCTACTTTTTTCATTAATGCAATTTTTTCTTGTTGAATATGATATTTGATTGATAACTCTTTTTCTATTTCCTCATTTGAAAAGCCCTTCTCCAAAAGTTCATGTACAATTTTTGTTGGTCGAATACCCGTTAAAATTCCCCAAGGCAAACTACGTTTTGTATATAATTCAAGAGCCTCATATAAAACTTTTTTAAGAAGACGCTTTGCTACTTTTCCTCTTTCCGTATCCTCATACCCTGAAAGATCTTCTTGATGCTCTTGTTGATAAACCTGCTGGTCTACATGAACTTCTCCTCGAAATCCATTATCCCGCCATATGCTATAAATCTGAATGGAATCCAGGGCCTTATTCTTCTCTACAGTAAACTCAATGGTTTCTTGTGGATAAAAAGCTTTTAAAAGATGTTGAATTTCATATTGAAAATCATGTCCTATCAATGTGACAAAAATCATTGTATACTCCTTGATCTATTTAATTTGTTTCATACCATTGATCCGATAGGTATGAATTACTCTTCTTTTCCTCTTCAATGGTAGTTGCTGGTCCATGACCTGGATAGACTACAGTATCTTCTGGTAAAACCAGTAACTTTTCTTTAATATGATTCATTAAATCTGATAAACTTCCCTTGGGTAAGTCTGTTCTTCCAATGGAGCCTCGGAACAAAACATCTCCAGAAAACAACACTTTTTCCTTAGGCTCATAATAACAAACACTTCCTGTAGTATGTCCTGGAACATGAATCACATGAAAGATATGGTTACCCATCGATACGGTATCTCCATCTTCCATTTGATGATCTCCTGAAAAAGAAAGTTCTGTAGAAGAGTAAGAAGCAGAAAGATTTAATTCAGGGTTTTCTAAATACTCATTCTCTAAGGAATGGACCCGTACTTGGACTCCTAATTGGTCTTTCAAGAAAGGAACAGCTCCTATATGGTCAAAATGACCATGAGTAAGCCAAATGCCTCTTATCTTCCATTCTTCATTTTGTAACCAATCCAAAAGTTCTTTGTCAGGATAACCTGGGTCAATAATTACAGCTTCCTTGGTTTTGGGATCTCCTATAATATAACAATTTGCTTGCAAAATCCCCAATTCCATTTGAATCAATTCCATACCCATCCTCCTTCTATCCTATAAGATCTTGTCACTATCAACAATGAGAGTAACAGGACCATCATTCATCAGTTCTACCTTCATATCTGCTTGAAACTGTCCTTGTTGAATTAAAATGCCTGTTTTTTCTCCTGTTTCATAGGCTTTTTCCATTAATTGTTCAAACTGTTCTTCTGCTTCCTTAGGGGAAGCCGCTGAAGAAAAACTGGGACGTCTTCCTTTTCTACAATCTCCATACAATGTAAAATTAGGGATGATTAATAATCCACCTTGAATATCTACTAAAGAACGATTCATCTTTCCATCTTCATCTTCAAAAATTCGAAGGTGAAGAACTTTATCTATAATATATTGAATGGCTTTTTCATCATCTGATGGTTGAAAACCAACAAAAATAGCCAACCCTTGGTGAACAGCTCCTATTACTTGACCTTCCACAAATACTTGGCCTTTAAGAACTCTTTGCACCACTGCACGCATTTTTTCCTCCTAACTACGGGGACGAATGATTTCGTGAACACCCGGTACACTTTGCATTTTAGTCGTTAATTTTTCTAATTGCTGCTTTCCATGAATTTCAATCGTAATATTAAAAAAGGCTTCTCCTTCTTTAGTCGTTCTTGCATTTAATGATTTTACTGCAATTTTTTCATCGGTCAAGACTCGTGATATGTCAATGAGTAATCCTAATCGATCATCTCCAATAACCTGAATTTCTGTTTGATAATAAAAATCCTTATTGTCTTCTACATACCACTCTGCTTCAATTAAACGATGTCTTTCTTCTTCTGATAGGTGAATCATATTTACACAATCTGTCCGATGAATAGATACCCCTCGGCCTCGGGTAATAAAACCAATAATTTCATCCCCTGGAACAGGATTGCAACATTTTGAAAATCGAACAGCAACATCTTCGACTCCTTTTACAACAATCCCGGTTTTTGATTTTTTTTCAATTCGCTTTTCTGGTACTTCTTCTTGGACTTTTTTAAGAATATCTTCCTCTGTTACTTTTTTATTCTTTTCTTTTTGGTATTCTTCATAGAGTCGATGAATGATTTGTCCTTCTTTAATACCTCCGTGACCCACAGCTGCACAAATAGCATCCCAGTCATGAAAACCATATTTTCTACGAACAATCGTCATCCATTCTGGCTTTAATAAATCATTAATATTAAGCCCTTTGCTCTTTGCATTTTTGTCTAATAATTCTTTCCCTTTAATAATATTCTCTTCTTTAAATTCTTTTTTGAACCATTGGTTAATTTTATTTCTCGCCTGGGAACTTTTTACAATATTCAGCCAATCTCGGCTAGGACCTCTGGAATTTTGAGAAGTTAAAATTTCCACTCGATCTCCATTTTTAATTTGATAATCAAAGGTTACAATCCTACCATTTACACGGGCACCTACCATTTTATTTCCTACTGCACTGTGAATCGTATAAGCAAAATCAATGGGAGTGGATCCCTTGGGTAAGTTAATAACATCTCCTCGTGGAGTAAAAGCATACACTTGATCATTAAAAATATCTAAATCCAGTTTAATGGCTTTCATAAATTCTTTATTGTCTGATAGATCCCGCTGCCATTCTAAAATCTGACGTAACCAAGTCAGTTTCTTTTCTGCACTATCTTCTGCTTTCTCTCCACTTTTACCCTCTTTATACTTCCAGTGAGCTGCAATGCCATATTCGGCTGTTCGATGCATCTCCCAGGTACGAATTTGTATTTCAAAGGGTTCTCCTTCCGGTCCAATCAAAGTCGTATGAAGAGACTGATACATATTGGTCTTGGGCATAGCAATATAGTCTTTAAATCGCCCTGGAATCGGCTTATACATTTCATGGATAATCCCTAAGACACCATAACAATCTTTAACAGAATCTACAATAGCTCGAACAGCAAATAAATCATAAATTTGATCTAATGTCTTATTTTGACTTACCATTTTTTTGTAGATGCTAAAAAAATGTTTTGGTCTTCCTTCTACCGTTGCTTCAATTCCTGCCTCTTTTAATTTTTCATTTACATCTTGTACGATCTTTTCTACAAAATCAACTCGCTCCGAACGTTTCCTTGCAATTTTTTCTACCAAATCATAATAGGCTTCTGGATCCAAATATCGTAAAGATAAATCTTCTAACTCTACTTTGATTTTAGAAATCCCTAAACGATGGGCTAAAGGTGCATAGAGATCCAAAGTTTCTTTTGCCTTTTCTTTCTGTTTTTCTGGAGACATATAACGTAAGGTTCTCATATTATGAAGCCGGTCTGCCAGTTTAATTAAAATGACTCGAATGTCTTTCGCCATGGCTAAAAACATTTTCCGATAATTTTCTGCTTGGATTTCCTCCTTATCCGTAGAGTAAGGAATCCGCCCTAACTTTGTAACTCCATCCACCAGCAAAGCAACTTCTTCACTAAACATTGCTGTAATCTCCCCTGTTGTATAGCCTGTATCTTCTACAACATCATGAAGAATCCCTGCTGTAATGGATTCAATATCCAACTCCAATTCTGCCAAAATATAAGCCACTGCCAATGGATGGATAATATAAGGCTCCCCCGACTTTCTCGCTTGATTGGCATGGGCTTCTTTGGCAAAATGATAAGCCTTTTCAACCATGGAAAAATCATCGGAGGGATGGTACGACTTCATTTTTTCTATTAATTGTTGATATAATTGATCTAACATCCTATTCACCCATTCCCCGAAGATTCAATTTTAATGGACTGTTCTTCTTATATCATATCATTATAATATAGCTTGCATCACATGTAAATCCTAAGTTTCTTCTTTTCTAAAAATCATGCAAGAAAAATGAGAAAAGTCCACTTTTTCAAGTCAACTAGCAAAATCTGTCATCTTATAAGCAAGCCCAACCCTTCTAATTGAAAAAAATGACACGTTTTTATGTGTCATTTTTAATCTGTCTATTGAGTTAATATTGAATAACGGATTCTATTTTGTATTTTTCCAATTGTTCCCTACCGTTTAAAAATTCTAGTTCAATTAAATAAACTAACTTTACAACCTGCCCACCCATGGCTTCAATCAGATCTACCATGGCTTTAGATGTCCCTCCTGTAGCTAGTAAATCATCCACAATGACTACTTTTTGTCCTGGTTGAATGGCATCTACATGCATTTCGATAATCGAAGTCCCATACTCTAAATCATATTCTTTTTGTTTTGTTTTATAAGGTAATTTTCCTGCTTTTCTTACTGGAATAAATCCTTTTTTCATTTTATAAGCCAAAGGAACTCCAAAAATAAACCCTCTTGATTCTGGTCCTATAATATAATCAAATTCCTCATCCTTCAGCCTTTCATAAAGTGCATCGATGGAATTTTGCAATCCTTCTGGGTCTTGCAAAAGAGGAGTAATATCTCTAAAGATCACTCCTTTTTGAGGAAAGTCGGGAACACTTCTAACCATTGATTTCAAATCCATATAAAACGCTCCTTTGCTAACTCCTTATGCTTCATTTAAGATAAAATTACTCGCTTACTCTAGTATAACAGATATTTCTTCTTTGGGGAAAGTTTTTTACCTAAAATCTTCAATAAAAAGTTGAATACTGATATTTCCATTATATTGATTGAACTCATCCTTATACCTTTCTACTTCACATAGTATATTGTTATTTATCTCATTAAAAATGGTTTTATCCATCTCATAATACATATGAAAATGTTCCTTTTCATAC
>FZPS01000009.1_pt28 | contig 12890 bp, 14 predicted proteins | sample 1817821 | NCBI WGS metagenome assembly FZPS01 (sample SAMEA104158645, study PRJEB21678) | metagenome | place: Germany | collected 2015-04-21 | reverse complement strand
GCTGCGGTTAGCCAGGATTACCTTGTAGTTCAAATCAACTGCTAACACGCCTTCCCCCATACTGGTGAGAATCGCATTAAGTTTATTCTCCCGGTCGTGAACAGCTTGAAACATCTCTTCCAAGGTCTGGGAAAGCTCGTTGAAAGCGCGGCTTAGCTGTCCAATCTCATCCGTACTCCTAACCAAAACTCGGCGGCTGAACTCTCCAACCTGAAGCTGCCGTGTAACATCAAGCATTTCTTCTAAGGGACCGGTTATATTGCGGTTGATATAGTACGTTACTGCAAAGGCCAACAGTCCCATAAATGCCGTCAATGTTAAGGCTACCTTCGATAAAAAATTCAGCGGCTCAGTAATTTCTTCAGTTGTAGTTGCTACTCTCACAACTCCCCAGGAACGGGGCAGAGCAACATAGAGGACTTCTTGATCAGAATACTCGCTAGCTCTTCTGGCAGTGCCCACTTCACCCGTCAATGCCTGCTGAAATTCCGGTGTGTCATAGACATTCATCCGGTGGCTGGCGGGGTAAAGTGAGTCGGCAAAAATATTGCCTTCAAAATCTATTACCGAGATTCTGCGGTTAATTCTGCTGCCTAACTGCGTAATATCATCGTTCAATCGTGATTGTGTTGAATTATCCAGCCAGTAACCAACCAGTTCTGCATCGGAAATCAAGTCAACAAATAGATTATTAACTAAAGTATTTGATGCAAACAGCATAACAAAAAACGTGGTAACCCCCATACTCAGCAAGGTTACCACTAATACTAGACCGGTTAGTTTAAGGAGCAGTGGTTTCTGCAACCTAATTCCCCCTCAATTTATAACCGACACCGTGAATGGTCTCGATCCGTTCTTCTCCTTCCGGACCTAGTTTTCTGCGCAGATGACGGATATGAACATCAACAGTACGTGTTTCGCCCTCGTATTCATAGCCCCAAACTTTCTGCAGCAAAAATTCTCTGGTCAAGACTTTTCCTGCGTTCTGCATAAAGATATGCAGCAGATCAAACTCTTTACGAGTTAATTCTACTGGCTCGCCCTTAACCAATACTTCCCGTGTTCCAACCTTCATGAAAATGGATCCAACGGTAAACTCATCGATTTCCTCATCATCTTGGCCGCTGGAACGGCGGAGAACAGCTTTGATGCGAGCAACCAGTTCAAGCGGACTAAAGGGTTTAGTAATATAATCGTCTGCACCCAACTCTAATCCCAGCACTCGCTCCAGCTCTGTTTCCTTAGCGGTCAGCATGATGATTGGAGTGTTGCTGGTTTTTCTGATTGCTTTACATACATCATAACCGTCTTTGCCCGGGAGCATTAAGTCCAGCACGATCAAATCCGGTTTATTGGCTTCAAACATTTCTAGAGCCGCAATTCCGTTGTCTGCTATTTCAACTTCAAATCCAGCTTGTTCCAGGTTAAACTTAATAAGTTCCTGAATAGGGACTTCGTCGTCGACAACCAAAATACGTTGTTTCATAATATCACCCCTTAGTATATTATCCAATTAATATGCAACCCCATCGAGTCCTAAATCTGCTGTTTCGTTAGCAATTCTGATAATCAACTTATGAGGTAAGCACACAATTGTTTGACCAACAGTTTTAATCCATCCAAAATGCACACAGATTTGATCGGGGCAATCGGCTTCCACCACGCTTACACTTCCATCAGCAAATTCAAGGACATTGTACCCATACTCTGTTTCGACTCGATAGGTTTCTAAATCTGTTTCGAGATTAAACTTTTCGACAATTTCTCCATCAATCTCTAATATAGCCAAATTCCCAGTTATTTCATCTCGAAAAAAATTGTTATAAAACGTAAAAAACCCTATAATCATCAATACGACGAATATGAGCAGATCTCCTTTTCTAATTCTCATATTATTGCCCCTTTATAAAAAAACCCTTTCTTAAGTACCGCACTTAAAGAAAAGGGCTTTATCGCAGTTTAGGTTCTGGCGGAGGGGGTGGGATTCGAACCCACGGAGGGCGTGAACCCTCGACGGTTTTCAAGACCGCTCCATTCGTCCGCTCTGGCACCCCTCCACACAAAGCCTATTATACCGTAAAATTAACCATTTAACAAGTTTATTTTCAGCTAATTTTTGCTAAACCCTGCATGTATGGCCGCAGCACTTCAGGAATAATGATTGAACCATCTTCCTGCTGATAATTTTCAATAACAGCTGCTAAGCAGCGTCCGATTGCAACCCCTGAGCCATTTAGTGTATGCACAAATTCTGGTTTGGCTCCCCTTTCCGGACGGTAGCGGATATTTGCTCTCCGCGCCTGGAAGGCCTCGAAGTTGCTGCAGGAAGATATTTCAACATACTTACCGTAGCTCGGCATCCAAACTTCAAGATCCAGTTTCTTCGCTGCGGTAAATCCTAAATCCGCAGTGCACATCTGGGTTACCCGATAAGGCAGTCCGAGCCGCTGCAGAATAGTTTCTGCATCAGCAACAAGTTTTTCGTGCTCTTCATAAGAGTTTTCTGGCTTAACGAATTTTACCAGTTCAACTTTATTAAACTGATGCACCCGGATCACACCGCGGGTGTCACGCCCATATGCACCTGCTTCTGACCGGAAGCATGCTGAATATGCTACATGGTATATCGGTAACTGATCCCCATCTAAGATTTCATCCCGGTAAAGATTTGTAACCGGTACTTCAGCGGTTGGGATTAGATAATAATCTAAGTTTTCGAGTTTGAACATGTCCTCGCCAAACTTTGGCAGCTGGCCGGTGCCGATGGCGCTGTCTTTGTTGGCAATAAACGGTGGGAACACCTCGGAATATCCATGCTCAGCAGTGTGGACATCAAGCATAAAGTTAACCAAGGCGCGCTCCAATCTTGCACCTAAGCCTTTAAGGAAATAAAACCGAGTCCCGGTCACTTTAGCACCGCGATCAAAATCGAGAATATCCAGGTCAACGCCTAAGTCCCAGTGAGGCTTCGGCTCAAACTCAAACGCAGTGGGTTCTCCCCAGCGGCGGATTTCTTTGTTATCTTCTTCGCTCTGACCCACATGCACCGACTCATGGGGAATATTAGGAATGCGGAGCTGACGATCACGCAGCTGTTCCTCAATAACGCGCAGCTGGTCATCGTAGTCCTTAATTGTCTGAGAGACTACTTTCATTTCTTCAATCAGCGCAGATGCATCCTGCTTTTCCCGCTTTAATTGAGCTACCTGCTCAGAAACTTTATTGCGCTTGGCTTTCAACTGCTCCACTTCGGTGAGGAGAGAGCGTCTCTGATCATCTAACTCAAGCAGCTCATCAAGAGGAGCTTCTTCGCCTCTATTCTTCAGCATTTCTCTAATCAGCTCGGGGTTTTCTCTAATCAAGCGTAAGTCTAACATGCAAACCCTCCTTAAATAGTAGTATTGCTCGCAATAAATAAAAAATCTCATCCCAGTATTTAATACCCAGGGACGAGATCATACCCGCGTTGCCACCCTAATTGATCAGCTAAACCGCTGATCCACTCATACAGCGCTAACGGGCTTACCCGAAGAAGTTACACTTAGCGTTTCCTTCCCAGCTCATAGGGGTGGACCTTGGTATAAGCTGACCAATTCACACCAACCATTGGCTCTCTGCACAGCTCATCTTACCAATTTTGTCCCTATATCGCTTTTCCATATCTTAACACATTATATATTATTTTCTGCCTAAAAGCAAGCCTCAAAGCTGTGCCCTGCCGCGGTTAAGCGGATACCCCAAGTCCCTGAACCGCATCGTTGTATCAGATCCAGCATCCACCCTTGAGATAAGCCACAAACCAAGTCCGCGTCCGGCAAAGGATAATAAGAATAAGAACTTAATCCCGATTGCTTCAGCTAAAAATCCTCCTGCTAAAGTACCTACTGCTGCAGCTATACCCATCAGCGAATTATAAACACCCACATACATTGAGCGGCTTTCATCCGGGGTGATTTCTAACAGCAGGTTGAATGATGCTAAGTTAAAGCCGCCCCACACAAAACCATTCCAAAAATTGATCAGAATACCGGACAGGGCTGTAGGAGCAATAAACCACCAAAACGGTACTAATGCTGCACCAATACCGGCTTTAACCATAATGTTTTTTTGGCCGAACACATCGGATAACTGGCCCCAATACCGCTGGCACAATATCGTTGCTATTGTGCTGGCTGCCTGGACATAAGCCCAGTACTGAGCTGTTCCCTGCAAGTCCTGGATGAAGTATACCGACACCAACGGACTGACCAAGTTTACACCCATTCCCCAAATAAACGCCGCAAAACAGTAATAGGAGAACGCCCGGTTGTTTTTAATTAGATTGATAGTCGCTTTAGGACTTAAGCTGCGCTTTTTCTTACCAGCACTGGCAGCTGTCCTGCCAGCCAGCGGTTCAACACGGATCTGCAAAAATGATATCAGGGAAAAGATCCCCATAACACAGGCCAGCGAAAACAAAACTTGATAATTTCCCGGATAACTGAGAGCCAGGATTCTGCTGGCGGCAATCATTGCTAGCAGACCAGTACTGGCGGTGATAATATTGCGGTTAGCATAATAGCGGCCCCGCACGCTTTTGGGTACAATCTCAGCCTGAATTGCCGTCCAAGCCGGAACTCCCAAGTTAGCCGCGGCAACTCGAAATGTAGCCAGGATAATCACTGCGGGAACTGCGTATTCCGGAGCAACCAAAAAAGGAATGAAAACAATCAAAACCCAAGTGATACGGTTGATCAGAGCACCGATCGCAATCGGGATTTTACGGTTTTTTACCCTTTCGGCCAAAACCCCGTAGGGTATCTGAAGGATGTTGCCAAGAAACGATGGAAACGCATTCAGCATCCCGATTTGCGATGGTGAAGCTCCTAAAGAAAGTGCAAATAAACCAAGAAAAGGGTTGGTTAAGTTATCACTAACAGAGGCGAAAGCGCCATCCAAAGTATTCATTTTGAGATTGCGCTTTGCCTTCGAATCTACCACAGGGATAGGCATACATAGATTACCCCTTTATCACTCTTATTTTAGATCAAATCTGGATAGAGCGGGAACCGTGCGCTGATCGTTTTTACCCTTTCCTTAAGTTCAGTATAATCCTTAGTATCGGAATTGAGGGTATCGCTGATCACAGCAGCAATTTCATCCATTTCTTGCTCTTTCAAGCCCCGTGTAGTCAGTGCCGGCGTACCTAGGCGGATTCCGCTGGTAACAAACGGACTTTCGGTTTCAAATGGTATTGTATTCTTGTTCACGGTAATTCCTATATCATCGAGCAGTTGTTCAGCATCTTTTCCGGTAAATCCTCTTGCTTTGACATTAACTAAAATCAAGTGGTTGTCAGTACCGCCGGAAACCAGAACAAAGCCGCGCTTATTTAAGCCTTGTGCCAGCGCTTCTGCATTCTTGACTACCTGCTCCTGATAAGATTTAAATTCCTCGCTCAATGCCTCTTTTAAAGCTACTGCTTTAGCTGCAATTATATGCATCAATGGTCCGCCCTGAACTCCCGGGAACACCGCCTTATCAATCGCTCTGCCCAAATCTTTGTTCGCGAGGATCATGCCTCCCCGCGGCCCTCTCAGAGTTTTGTGGGTAGTAGTAGTTACCACATGGGCATAAGGAATCGGACTGGGATGGACTCCAGCAGCTACTAAACCGGCGATATGGGCCATGTCCACCATTAAGTAGGCTCCTACTTCATCAGCAATTTCTCTCAGCAGCTTAAAATCAATAATCCGGGGATAGGCGGAAGCCCCTGCTACAATCAGCTTCGGTTGATGTTTCACAGCCAAATCCCGAACCTGATCATAATCCAAACGTTCTGTTTCCCGGTCAACTCCGTAATGCACAAAATTAAACCAGGCTCCGGACATATTCACGCGGCTGCCGTGAGTCAGATGCCCACCATGGCTTAAATCCATTCCTAAAACTGTGTCTTCTGGTTTTAACAGCGCAAAATACACGGCCTGATTAGCCTGTGCTCCCGAATGGGGCTGCACATTGACATGGTCTGCGCCGAACAATTGCTTAGCCCGCGCAATTGCTAATTCTTCTGCCACATCCACATGCTCGCATCCGCCATAATAACGTCTACCTGGGTACCCTTCCGCATATTTATTAGTTAATGGGCTGCCCATAGCTTCCAATACTGCTCGACTGACAAAGTTCTCGGATGCAATCATTTCCAGTTTTTCCGCTTGACGTTTAGTCTCAAGCCGCGTAACTTCAAAAATTTCCGGATCAACTAACTGCAGATTCTGATACACACTCTTACCCCTCTCATTCATTAACCTCATTAAATAAGGAGGCCTTCTTATGCAAACCGAATGGCGCATTGTATTGAGTATGGCTGTGATGCGTGTATTAGCTGGAGCAATTGAGATTACAGCTGCACTGCTGATGATCAAATTCGCCCGAGTATCTACTGCAATGAAAATCAATGCAACCTTAGGTTTGATCGGACCGACTGTGCTGATGATAGTCAGCACTCTAGGATTAATTGGACTTTCAGAACAAGTATCCTACGCAAAAATGTTAATAATTGCGTTAGGGGTGTTATTAATTTTTTATGGAACCCGCTAAAAAAAGAGAGGTATCCCAGTCTCGCCAAAACCGGGATACCTGGATTGAACCAGTTAGTCTTGAGGAACGCTTTCTGCTTCGCTGCCAGGAGCCAACCACTCTGTATGGAAAACTCCCGGTTTATCAACACGTTTGTAGGTATGGGCTCCGAAATAATCACGCTGAGCTTGAATCATATTTGCCGATATAGTTTCCCGGCGGTATCCATCAAAGTACGATAAGGCTGAGCTGAACGCAGGAATTGGCAGTCCTAGTTGAGCTGCTGTGGCAACTACTCTGCGCCAACCCGGTTGAGCTTTATCTACAGCTTCTTTGAAGTAGGGAGCTACCAGAAGATTCGGCAGATCCGGATTTGCATCAAATGCTTCCTTAATCCGCTCAAGGAATTGAGCTCTAATAATGCAGCCTTCACGCCACATTAACGCGATTTCACCAAGATTTAGATCCCAGTCCCATTCACGGGAGGCATCCCGCATTAAAGCGAACCCTTGGGCATAGGAACAGATCTTCGATGCGTAAAGCGCCTGCCGGATGTCCTCAACAAAGGCATCCCGATCGCCTTCAAAGTTTACTTCTGGACCGGTAAGCACTTTCGAAGCAGCCACTCGCTCATCTTTGATCGCTGACAAGCATCTGGCGAATACAGCCTCAGTAATAGTAGGAGTAGCGATTCCCAGATCAAGAGCAGCCTGAGAAGTCCATTTACCGGTACCTTTTTGTCCGGCAGCATCCAGAATTAACTCTACTAATGGCTGCCCAGTTTCTTTATCAACCTTGGCCAAAATATCGCTGGTAATCTCGATTAAATAGCTGTCCAGTTCACCTTTATTCCACTCGGCAAATACTTCGTGCATTTCCTGGGCGCTTAAGCCTAAAGCATGCTTCATGATATAATATGCTTCAGAAATGAGCTGCATATCGCCGTATTCAATACCGTTGTGCACAGTTTTAACAAAGTGGCCGGCACCTTCTTTGCCAACCCACTGACAGCAGGGAACTCCTTTCTCGCCAACTTTGGCAGAGATGCTTTGGAGAATCGGTTTTACAGTTTCCCATGCTGCCGGAGAACCACCGGGCATAATGCTTGGGCCTTTTAAAGCTCCCTCTTCACCACCGGATACACCGGTTCCGATATACAGGAGTCCTGCTTCTTCAACTCTCTTAGTGCGGCGGTTAGTATCTTCAAAATGAGAGTTGCCGCCATCAATAATAATGTCGCCTTTATCAAGCAGCGGAATTAACCGCTCAATAAAATCATCCACCGGTTGACCCGCTTTAACCATCAGCATAACCTTGCGCGGAGTCTTCAAAGAATCAACCAATTCCTCCAACGAGTAAGTACCGATAATATTTTTGCCCTTAGCCCGACCTTCAACAAAATCCGTAACTCTTTGGACAGTTCGGTTGTAGACGGCAACGGTAAAACCTTTGCTTTCCATGTTGAGGACAAGGTTTTCTCCCATTACCGCTAAGCCAATTAATCCAATGTCCGCTTTACCCATGCTTTACTCCTCCTTTGTTTTTTGGATGATTTGATTATATTCATGCTTTAAGATTAAAGCATCTTCTTCCAAATTTGGACTTTCGCATATCAGCCATCCGCCGACATTGTAATCAACCAGCGCTTGGAGGACAGCTTGGTAATTATTTTCCGCTTCAGCTAAAATCAAGTGTTTTCGCTCACCCTTAGGTCCATATTCGATGCCCGAAAAATGCATGTGCAGCTGATCTAAAGCGGCTGTACCCAATTCGGATTTAACAAATTCCAAAACTCCGCAGATCTCCTCATATGTATTATAAGCGCCGAGACTGCGGGCGTAGAGATGAGAAAAATCAATGCAGGAATATACACCCGGAATTTCAACAGCCAAACGCACTATTTCTTCAACTGTGCCAAATTGAGTGGGCGAACCGGTGGTTTCCGGGCGCAGATGGATATAAATACCTTCATCGTCAAGCTTCGAGCGGACCTCAACTAATTCCTGCTTAACCCGCGCATATACCTCTTCATGATCGGAGTCATGGTAATAGGCCGCATGAAAGGTAACGCTTTTCGCACCGGCTGCCCAGCCGATCCGGGCTGCCTGGAGAATTCGCTCCTTGCTGGCGCTTATCTTTTCCGGTTCCTTAGAATTAAGATTGATATAATAGGGGGCGTGCGCAGTTAGTTCAATTCCTGCTTCTTCACACACTATCCGAAGTTCCCGGGCAGATTTTTCTTTCATCCGCACTCCTCTGACAAACTCCAATTCCATGCAATCTAAGCCCAATTCTTCCAGCTTTGTCACACCTGCTTTAGATGTGCGCGGTTTGGCAGAGGTGGGGATTCCGGCTGTGCCAATCCGTACTCTCTTCAATGGATTCCTCCTCTAATTTCCCGGGGTCCACAGTTTTCGGGTAGCTTTTTGAATCTCATCCTCGATCTGCTCTTCTTCCTCGTCATCCATATCATATAGTGGTTCGAGACCGATAGCATCACTGAGGACTTCCTGAACATCCATCATCAGTTTGTGAAAGGCAAACTCAGCTTCAAATAACTCCCGGATATAGGGATTTATATTTAATACTTCATATAATTTACCCAGTTCTTCTGTTTGAGAATCAGTAACCGGTCTGCCCTCTAAGTGCTGTTTTTGCAGCTCGAGCTGTTTTTTATGGAAGTCTCTGAGCATGATCTTAGCTGCCTGATGAGCTTCAATTTCCTCTCTCGCCTGTTTTAACCGCTGATATTCTTCGCTCCCAACCAGCGCGTCGGCTAATTGTTTAGCCGTTGTTCTAACATCCACATCATCAACTCCCTTTTCAATCTGCCTTAAACATTAAACCTAAAGCTGATAATATCGCCATCCTGAACAATATATTCTTTACCCTCTAACCGAAAAAGGCCCTTTTCCTTAACTTTTGCGATGCTTCCCAACGCGATGAAATCCTCATAGCTTACTACCTCAGCCCGAATAAAGCCCCGCTCAATATCTGAATGAATTTTACCTGCAGCCTCCTTGGCATTAGTACCTTCGGTAATGGTCCAGGCCCTAACTTCATCTGACCCGACGGTAAAATACGATATCAGTCCTAAGTGCGCATATACTGCCCGCGACAGCCTTTCGATGCCGGATTCGCTGATGCCTAAATCAGCCATAAACAGCTCCTTATCTTCCTCATCCAGTTGGCTGATCTCAACTTCAATCTGCGCGCTGACTACGATAATGGGAATGTGGCGCTCCTCTGCCCATGCTTCCAGCTCAGCTTTTTGCGGAAAATCATCTTCCTGCATCTGCTCTTCATCAACATTAACAACCAAAAGCAGAGGCTTGCGGGTTAGAAAGTCGTAGCCGCGGATCAGTTTATCCTCATCTTCAGTAAAATCAACAGTCCACAGCGGTACATCTGCTTCCAAAGCTTCTCTGCATTTAGTTAAAACTGCCTTTTCCTGGGCATAGTTCTTATTCTTGACTCTCTCTTTTTCCAGCCGCTCCAGCCTTGTTTCAAGCAGACTCCAGTCTGCTAAAATCAGTTCTGACTGAATCTGGGTTAAATCACGCATCGGCTCAATTCTGCCATCAGCTGTTGGTACAATATCGCTGCGAAAAGCCCGCAGCACCTGCACTACCGCATCCACATCCCGTATTGCATTCAACAGCTCATTGCCTTTTTTATTCTGCCCTGCAGTCAATCCGGCTACATCCACCATTTCAATGGTGGCATATGTTGTCTTTTTGGGTTGAAAAATCTTTGATAACTCTGCTATTCTCGGGTCCATCACCCGAGCAATACCTGTATTAGCTCTCAGATTTGCTTTAGCTTCTACATTAGTTAACAGTTGAAATAGAGTAGTTTTGCCGCTCTGCGGCAGTCCAATGATTCCGATCTTCAATTATTGCTTCCTCCATGTTCTAATTCTCGATCATTGTAACATATTTCCGTTGGCCTCGCACTTTAATTGTGCCACAAATTAATAAAAACCACCATAACAAATTTGCATTTGTTGATGGTGGAATTTGTGTGCTGAGATGCGATCCAAACTTATTTTGCTTCTTCGACAAGTTTGGCTGCATAAGCGGTAATCTTTTCAAATTCTCCTGCGGCAATTGCCTCTTTATCGACAAGATTTCCACCTACACCTAAGACGTCTACACCCTTAGCACGGTACTCTTTAGCGTTATCGATGCTTACTCCGCCTGTAGCCATTAGGGTAATGTGATCGAGGGGACCAAGCACGTTCTTAAAGAAGTTAGCGGTTACAACTCCAGCCGGGAATACCTTAATAACATCAGCACCGGCTTCGCAGGCCTGCTGAATCTCGGTAGGTGTCATGCAGCCCGGCACTACCATGCGGCCGTAGCGGTTGCCTAAGCGAATTAAATCAACATTGAGTGTTGGAGCTACGAGGAATTGAGCTCCTGCCAGCATAGCTGCGCGGCCGGCTTCCGGATCTAAAACAGTACCTGCTCCAACAGCAATTTTGTCCCCTAAAGCTTTGCGGACGTCAGCGATTGCTTGGAGGGCGTTTTCTGTATCCATGGTAATTTCGATGGAATTGATTCCGCCGTCTACTAAAGCCTTTGCCAGAGGTACTACTTTAGTGGTGTCAATTTTGCGCAGTACGGCAACGACTCTGCTTTCCAGCATTTTTTCAAACACTTCGATTTTGTATTTCATACTGTTTCCTCCCATGATTTTTGTCTACTTAAAGAATACCCATGTTTCAATAAAACTTCACAAGGTCAATCAGCTATTTTACCTCAGAAAAAGTTCCCCTGCTAAGGGGAAGCTTTTCACTATGCCTTTAATAACTCGTCGATTCTGATGGGACGGTTTTCTTTAACCGATTTCCAGACAGCCTCGCCGGTTATAACTGAATAAGCACCATCGAGCGCACCGGAGAGAATTTCATAGGATCTGTTTGGATCAACACCCAGGAAAATATCCTCGAGTAAGATCGGGTCTCCGCCGCCGTGTCCGCCTTTGCGGCTGACTACATGAATTGTTTCCTTAGCACCAAATAATGGGAAGTAATCAATGGTTTGAACCGGAGTTGGGAAAGGAACCCGTGACGGAGCGTGGAACTCCATAGTCTCAATCCGTCCCTTAGTACCATTGATCGCTAAGCGGTATCCCTCATAAGGTGTTGAGAAGTTACACGAATAGCTTAATAAAGCACCTTCATCAAATTTCACAGTAACTGTGTAAGTATCTTCAATATCGATTTCCGAATCATAAATGCAGCGATCTGGGCGGTAGTTAGTGTAGGGTCTTTCAACCTTACCTAAAGCGCCGAGGTGATCATCTTTTGGCATTGCATCAGCGCTGCGGCTGGTCCAGCGCATATAATAGATGCAGTTGCTGCTGTCCGGACAATCTCCGCAGTGGCGGCCATCCACTTTGCGAGGATTCAAGCCGCCTTCAGATCCATAGTAGTTAAGCGCACCATAGGCAAAAACTTCTACCGGTTTTTGCCCGATCCACCAATTTACCAGGTCAAAATGGTGAGTACATTTGTGGATTGATAATCCACCAGATTTGTCCCGCTCGCGGTTCCAGCGTTTAAAGTAGCTGGCACCATGATAGGTATCAATGTACCAGTTTAGGTCAACAGATGTAATTCTGCCAACTTTGCCTTCTAAAACCAGTTCGCGAATTTTGGAATGAATTGGTGCATAGCGGTAGTTGAAAGTAACGATTACTCTACCCTTGCTCTTTGCTTCTGCGGCTAAGATTGCATTGCAGTCCTCACTGGTAGTTGCCATTGGTTTTTCGGTAATGACATCTAAATCATGCTCTAATCCTTTGATTATATACTCCGCATGAGTGCAGTCTACTCCTGCAACGATCAGAGCATCCGGTTTTTGTTCTTCAATCATCTGCTCAAACTGATCCGGCGTGTAAACAGCCACATCTTTTGTCTGAGGAAGTTTTTCTTTGCAGACTTCAAATCTTCTTGGATCAATATCCAGCAATCCCACAACCTGGCTGTTATGAGAAAACCTCTCCACAATTGGTGTAATAAACATACCTATTGCCCTGTTGCTAACACCACATACTGCATATTTCTTCAATGGCCTATTCTCCCCCACTTCCGCAAGATAATATGTCAATAAACTATTCTAGATTAACCTATTAATTCCTTTTAATCTCCGCTTTACGGCATAACCTCTAAACTTTAAAAAAATTAAAAACCTCGGATAAAAATCCGAGGCTTTTAAACTAGTTCTTGGCAGTGAGCTACTCTCTCACCACGAGATGTGGCAATACCATCGCCGCTGGAGGGCTTAACTACTGTGTTCGGGATGGGAACAGGTGATCCCCTCCGC
>FZPS01000062.1_pt2569 | contig 12897 bp, 13 predicted proteins | sample 1817821 | NCBI WGS metagenome assembly FZPS01 (sample SAMEA104158645, study PRJEB21678) | metagenome | place: Germany | collected 2015-04-21 | reverse complement strand
TATAACCTACTGCCCAATAATTTACATGTTCTAGTCCTTTAAGATCCAGGTTATGGTTACCTTTATCATCTGCTGCTACACTCTTAGCAGGTTTGTAATCTACCAGCTTAATAGTGTTTATATCTGTTCCTTTGCCACTAGTTTGATCTTTTTCTATAACTATTACAGATTGATCTAAAGGCTTATAACTTTTCTCGTAGTATATGGCAAAGTTTTTTCCATCTTCTTGTGCCAACAATCTATTCCTACACACATGCATAGAATAAGGACTGGAATCTAATCCTATCCATTTTCTATTTAGTCTTGAAGCAACAGCTAGAGTTGTTCCAGAGCCTGCAAAAAAATCTGCCACATAATCTCCAGGTCTTGATGATGACAGAATAATCCGCTCCAACAAGGTCTCAGGTTTTTGGGTGTCATAGCCTGTCCTTTCAGGGTCCCGCTGGTGGAGATGAGAAATATCAGTCCAAACATCACTTGGATATATTTTAGAATCTTCATAGTAGCGATATATCTTACCAGCTGATTTTATAGACCAAAATATCCTGCCGTCCTGGTCTATTTCTCTTTTCATATTGTTTTTCCTCTTATCTCCTCGTTTTATCCCAACAGCATCAATATCAAAGAAATGCTCCGAAGATTTCCGGTAAAAGAGTATGTTGTCATGTTTGCGACTAAAATGCCTTTTAGCCCTGCCTCCACTTTGATAATGCCAAATAATTTCGTTCAAAAAATTGTCTTCACCAAAAATCTCATCCAATAAAACTCGTAAATAAGCACTGGTCCTGTAATCCACATGAACATAGAAAGAACCGTCAGGAGTAAGCAGCTCATAAGCATATTCAAATACTTGTTTCATAAAGGTTAGAAAATCTTTTTTTCCTTCCTTCCATTGATCCCTGTAAGCAACATGCTCAATAATCCCTTTATTTCCTATCTTTTGGCGATACCTGAATAATTGCCCTGTCATAAAGGGAGGGTCAATATATATAAGCTGTACCTTACTCCTGTACAAATCTACCAGACTGGACAATCCCTCAAGAACGTCTGTCCAGTAAAAGTGGCCCCAGATTTCTTTAGGATCTACAGACTCTCCCATATTTTTATGTTTATGGTATTCTCCCCTGGGATAAACCTGCAACACAGTCATATACTCATTCCTATTTCATAATGATAGCATCAAAGCGACATTTCTTTATACATTCCTGGCAACCTGTACATTTATCTTCAATTACTATGTGAACTTCTTTTACATTGCCCTCAATTGCATTAAACTTGCAAGCTCTCTTACAAGCAGTACAGCCGGTACATTTGTCTTCCTCAATAAAAGCAATCTTTCTGTTATCAAAATCAGCATAGATAGATTTTGTAGGACAATTCTCTGCACATACCATACAATTCACACATTTGTCATAATCTATACGAGCAACATTATTGTCTACAACAATTGCATCAAATTTGCAGACCTTTTCACAAATTCTGCATCCGATACATCCTACCTTACAAGAATTTTTAACGTCCTTTCCCTTATCCTCTGACTTGCACAAGACCTGTACCTGACTTGAAACAGGGACCATTTCAATTAAATTTTTAGGACAAGCTGCAACACACTTTTCACATGAGGTACATTTATCCTCATCAACTACAGCTATCCCTTTATCATTTATATATATAGCATCAAAGGGACACGCATTAACACAAGTTCCTAAACCCAGACAGCCATAGCTACATTCTTTGGGGCCGTCTGCTATCAATGAAGCTGCAACACAATCCTCTATACCCTGGTAATGGTACTTTTGTGGAGCTTTTTCACAGTCTCCAGCGCACAATACTTTTGCTATCCTTCTGTTTATGTCACCGACTTCCAGACCCATAATATCTCCTATTTGCTGAGCAACCCTAGCTCCTCCTACGGGGCAACCTGCTACAGGAGCATCTCCAGTCACAACAGCAGCAGCAAAACCATCACAACCAGGGTAACCACAAGCTCCGCAGTTAACTCCTGGCAAAACTTCCCGTACCTCTTCTTCTCTTGGATCACTGTCAACGGCAAATTTCTGTGATGCAAAGGCTAGTCCAGCTCCAAATACTATACTCATGCCTCCTAAACTAAGGATAGGCATCAAAATTTCTTTAATCATACTTTTCCCCCTCTACTTAATAAGTCCTTGAAATCCTAAAAATGCAACAGACATAAGACCTGCAGTTATTAGAGTTATGGGAAAGCCTTTCAAAGGCTCCGGTATATCTGAAAGCTCTAATCTTTCCCTAATGCCAGCCATCAGAACCAAAGCCAGGGTAAACCCTAAAGCAGCCCCTGTTCCATTAATTAATGTTTGAAGCAGATCATATCCTTCTTGTATATTGATAATAGCTACTCCCAAAACGGCACAATTGGTAGTTATAAGAGGGAGATAGACACCTAGTGCCTGATATAAGGTAGGACTTGTTTTTTGGATAACCATCTCTACAAACTGTACTAAAGCAGCTATAACCAGTATAAAAGCAATTGTTTGCAGATATTCTAAACCCAAAGCTTGTAAAATCGCATATTGAATAATATAGGTGATTAGGGAAGCTAGGGCCATTACAAAGGTAACAGCAGCTCCCATACCCAATGCAGTGGATACCTTTTTAGATACCCCTAGAAAAGGACAAATACCTAAAAATCTTGATAATACAAAATTGTTAACCAGCAAAGTGCTGAGTAATATCATGAATAGTTTACCTAAATACTCCATAACCCAAACCCCCTTTATTCAGTCTTAGCTGTTAACTTGTTTAAAAGACCAAGTAATAATCCTAATGTTATAAATGCTCCGGGAGGTAGAATCATAATTACAGCTGGATTAAAGGCTTGAGGCATAACCTTTACTCCAAATATAGTTCCTGCTCCCAGCAGCTCTCGAATAATCCCTAACAGGGTTAAGGAAAGAGTAAAACCTATCCCCATACCTATACCGTCTGCTACTGATGCTAAAGGAGTATTTTTGGAAGCAAAAGCCTCCGCTCTTCCAAGGATTATACAGTTAACCACAATTAATGGTATAAACAAGCCCAAGCTTTTATATAATACAGGAAAATAAGCCTCCATTATCATGTCTACCACAGTAACAAAGGTAGCAGCGATTACGATATATGCGGGGATTCTAACCTGTTTAGGGATAAAGTCCTTTAAAAGAGATACTACCAAATTGGAAAATATTAGTACAAAGGCGGTAGCCAAGCCCATACCAATTCCGTTAGCTGCTGCTGTAGTCACAGCCAAGGTGGGACACATGCCTAACACTAAACGGAAAGTTGGGTTTTCTGTAATAATACCATTTTTTATTATTTTTAATAATTTCATTATTTCCCACCCCCATTTCGCAATATATCACGATAATATTGGGCAGCCAGATTAACACCATTATTTACAGCATCGGAGGATACAGTAGCACCAGAAATAGCCTGAACTTCCTGATCTCCCGGTGTATTTTTTGTAAGAGACAAGGGATTTTCTATGTCCTTGCCATTAAATTGCTCAGTAAAAGACCCTTCCACTATTTTAGCTCCCAAACCAGGCGTTTCTGAATGCTCCCCAATTTGAACACCTTCTATTTTATTGTTCATATTGATTCCTACAGTTACTTCTAAGTCTCCACCATAACCATTGGCTATAAGTTTAAAGGTATAACCTACTATCTCACTATCCTTCATTCCAGCACTGATTTCCACTATTTTAGCCTTGTCATTTTCAGCTGATTCAGCAACCATATCTACTTGACTGAATTCCTCGGCTTGAGGCAGTACTGTCTGCTTAGCTAAATTTGTAGTATTTATACGCTGTTGTTCTATGGGTCCTTGAGTAGCAAGATTGGTTATGCCCAGAACCATGGCAGCAATAGCTGTTATTATAAATAATTTTAATCCTATTTTTAAAATATCAGACATTGCCTCTCACCTCCCCATATATTCGAGGTCTTGTATATCTCTCTATCAGTGGAGTTGCTACATTCATGATTAATATGGAATAGGAAACTCCACCAGGATATCCTCCTAATATTCGGATTACCGTGGTTATAATACCACACCCTATACCCATTATAATCTGGCCTTTTGGGGTAACAGGAGATGTGGAATAATCCGTAGCCATAAAAAATGCACCTAAAATAAGTCCTCCTGAAAAAATATGATATAGTCCATGTCCTGTAAAAAGACCATCTTTGCCAAAAAACCATGTTAGTAACCCAACCGTAGCTATATAGGTTATAGGTATTCGCCAGTTTATTACCCGCCGTATAAGCAGATAGGCTGCACCCAGCAATAAGGCTAATGCAGAAATCTCGCCTATACAACCACCAATCCTACCCACAAAAACATCCCACAATGGTGGTAGATCTGCCCATACACCATCTCCACTTTTTAATATGGCTAAAGGAGTTGCGCTACTGGTAGCATTGCTGACTCCGTCTACAGTGGCACTACTGGTAGCAGCGCTGGTAGCGTTGCTGACCCCATCTATAATGGGAGACTCCCATGTGGTCATTTCTACAGGCCAAGCAGCTAATAGAATAGCACGGGCCGCAAGGGCAGGATTCATAAAATTGTGACCTATACCACCAAAAATTTGTTTTACAAGAACTATAGCTATAACCGCACCTACAACCACAATCCATAATGGTATAGTAGGTGGTAGATTATAAGCTAATAAAATACCAGTAACTACTGCACTAAAATCTCTTATTGTAACTGGTTTTTTCATTAACTTTTGATAAACAGCCTCAGCAGCCACCGCTGATAGAACAGACACACCTATAACTAATGCAGCTCTCCACCCAAAGAAAATAACCGCTGCAATGCCAGCCGGAATCAATGCAAGTATGACATCAAGCATTATTCTAGAAACCGACTCTCCAGATGTAATATGGGGTGAAGAGGAAACTGTTAAAGTATTATTCATTTCTTTCCCTCCAAACCTCTTGCATAAATTTGTCTATTGTTCATTTGATGTATTATTTTTCTCTTTAGCAATAATCTGATTTTTAGCCATAATAATGGATTGCATCAAAGGTCTTTTTGCAGGACATATATAGGAACAACAACCACATTCAATACAATCCAGGGCCTTATATTCCTTACAGGTATCAAAATCTCCTTTTAAAGAATAGGCACTGATACTTAGGGGCATTAAATTTATAGGACAAACCTGTATACATTTTCCACATCGGATACACGGCCATACCTCTTCATCTTTAGTTTCCTCTGGAGATAGGGCCAAAATACCAGTGACACCCTTGGTAACAGGCACTTCCAGAGTGTGTTGTGCTATACCTGTCATAGGACCACCTGCAATTATCTTACTTGGCTCACAGCTAAAACCTCCACATTCCTCGATTAGTTCACTGAAAAGTGTACCTATACGAACCATAAGATTTTTTGGTTCTTTTATTCCTTTTCCACTAATGGTAACCACTCTTTCAATAAAGGGCATTCCTGTGGTAAGGACTTCATAGATCTTTGCAGCTGTAGCAACATTATTCACTTCAACACCTACGTCCGCGGGTAGTCCACCTGAAGGTACCTGGCGGCCTGTTATTGTCTGGATTAATTGCTTTTCTGAACCCTGAGGATATTTGGTCTTCAAAGCTACCACCTGAATATTGGGCTCTTTTTTTGTTACCTTTTCCATAACTTCAATAGCTTCGGATTTGTTATCTTCAATCCCAATATAGCCAAATTTGGCATCTATAACTCTCATTATTATCTTTAATCCTGCTATTATTTGGTCAGGCTGTTCAATCATCAAACGATGGTCTGAGGTCAAATAGGGCTCACATTCAGCTCCATTCAAAATTACATATTCTATTTCCTTTTCAGCAGGAGGAGACAGCTTTACATGGGTAGGAAAGGTAGCGCCACCCATCCCGACAATACCTCCATCTAATATAATCCGTCTTATATCTTGAACAGATAGGCTTTCTATGTCCCTTGGCTTGATTGATTCATCCAAGGTATCCAATCCGTCATTTTCAATAACAACTGTCATTACCTTTACTCCTTGGGGGCCCATCATAGGCATTACAGACTTGACCTTGCCTGAAACACTAGCATGAACCGGTGCACAAACAAAACCTCTTTGCTGACCTATCATTTGCCCCAATTTTACATGATCTCCCGGTTTTACTAATGCCTCACAAGGTGCGCCAATATGTTGTTGAAGTGGTATATATACCAGAGAAGGCACTTTTGCTGTCTCAATAGGTTTGTTTTCTGTAAAATGCTTATTGTCAGGCGGATGAACTCCCCCCCTAAATGAAAAAGAATTAAACCCCATTAACAAACACCCTCCTTAAACCTATATAATATCCCTTGATTTTATTATATGGATAAGTTAATTTTATCACAAATAATATTTTTTAAAAAATTTGTTAAAATAATAACATTCCCTTAACACGAAAAAAGCCGACTGAGATTTATAAAAATCTCGCCGGTTTTTTACATAAGCTTATTATAACATACTTTTGTAGATAATTGTATTTTTTTTGATTATTGCTTCAAAAATACTTTTTTAGTTGAAAATTCCTATCTATGAGGATATTATTAATTTAACTGGTTGTCCTAGTTCCACCGTTAGATCACTTATATAAAAGCTATAGATAAATCTACATTTAATTACCATTATGATTTATATGTGATGAACTGGCACAACAGGTTATTTTATAGCTTACACACATAAAAGGAGGAATAATAATGAATATGAGATGGAGCCTTGATGAACTTTACTCTTCTTTTGAATCACCAGAATTTAAGGATGATTTAACTGCAATTGATTTGTTAATAGAAAAAATAAAAAAATGGACAGAGGAAAATCTAACTTCTATGGAAAATCCAAAGGAAAAGATTGAGTATTACATAAATTCAGAAACTGTACTTGCTACTATTTTTTCTAAGTTAATGACATATGCGAGCCTTAGAGCTAGTGTTGATGCAAGGGATCAGGATGCAATAAAATATGTGGACAAGCTACAGGTAAAGTATAATGAGCTTACCCAACCCTCAGTGGCCTTTCAAAAATGGTTGTCTTCCCTAGATAATTTAGAGGATATCATTAATTCATCTCAGCTTTTAAGAGAACATGAATTTTATTTAAATGAAATAGTTCAAAATTCTAAATATCTGTTAAGCGAGGAACAAGAGATAATAATTGCAAAAATGAGCAATACAGGTTCTAGTGCCTGGAGTCAATTACAGGATATATTAACATCCACACTATTAGTAGACATTGAAATTGAAGGAGAAAAAAAAGAACTCCCTCTGCCTGTTGTAAGAAACATGGCATACGAAGGAGATGCACAGCTTAGAAAAAAAGCTTATGAGGCTGAACTTAAAGCCTATAAAAAGATTGAGGAATCCTCTGCTGCTTGCCTTAATGGAATTAAAGGAGAGGTATTGACTGTGACATCTATAAGAGGATACAAATCCCCTCTAGAAGAAACCATTATTAAGTCGAGAATAGATGAGGAAACTTTAAATGCTATGCTGGATGCAATGAAAGAAAGTCTCCACTATTTTCATAACTACTATAGAAGAAAGGCTGAATTATTGGGGCATAAAAATGGTCTACCCTTTTACGATCTATTTGCACCTCTTGGCCAAATGAATATCAAATATACCTACCAAGAAGCACGAGATTATATAGTAAAAAACTTTAGAAGTTTTAGCGATAAATTAGCTAACTTTGCAGACAATGCTTTTACAAATAGATGGATTGATGCTGAACCAAGAGAAGGAAAAATGGGCGGTGCTTTCTGTTCCAATATTCATGCCATTAAAGCTAGTAGAATATTAACTAATTTTACTGGCACCTTTAGCGATATCACTACCCTGGCCCATGAGTTAGGGCACGCCTACCATGGCTATTGTCTAGAAGAGGAGTCTATCATAAATAGTGATTACACTATGCCTATAGCTGAAACAGCGTCAATATTCTGCGAAACTATAATAATGGACGCTGCCTTAAAGGAGGCAACCGAAGAACAATCTTTTGGAATATTAGAATCTTCTATATCTGATTCAGGGCAGGTAATAGTGGACATCCTTAGTCGCTTTCTCTTTGAAAGCAAGCTTTTCGAAATTCGAAAGGATCATCCCTTGTCTGTGGATGAGTTAAAAGTGCTTATGATGGAAGCACAAAAAGAGGCCTATGGCTTTGGATTAGATCATGACTTTTTACATCCCTATATGTGGATATGTAAATCCCATTATTATTCAGCTGGTTACAATTTCTACAATTTTCCTTACGCTTTTGGACTTTTGTTCGCAAAGGGAGTTTATGCAGAGTATCTAAAGCGAGGTAAAGCTTTTGTTACTGAATATGATAAGCTTCTGCAGGCTACGGGAAAGAATAATATAGCTGATGTAGCTAAGATGGTAGATATAGATATCCATTCCATAGATTTTTGGAGAAATTCTTTACAACTTATTAAGCAAGATATTGATAAGTTTATGGATCTAAGTAAAAATATATAAATTAATCAAAACAATGGGCGGTTCACAATCACCGCCCACTTTTTATCTTTTTTTCTTTGGTTTTCTAAACAGCTCGTATATCCCCATGGCCAAAATAAAAACGCCAAACAATCTTTTAAGAGCATGAGCAGACATGGATACAGCAGTTTTTGACCCGATTAGTGCACCTATTGTGCCAGCTATAATAATCTTTAGAGCAAGCTTATATCGTACATGTTTATTTTTAATATGTATACATAAAGCAATAATAGCTGTTGGAAAAAACACGCTAAGATTTATACTTTGGGCTAATTGCTGCGGGGTTTTAGCAAAAAAGATTAGAGCAGGAATTAAAATAGTTCCGCCACCCATGCCCATTCCTCCAACTATACCTGAAACTAGTCCTATTAAAAATATAATCATCTAGAAAATCATCCTTAATCCTGCTAATATCATAAATCCTGCAAAAATTTTGCTAAGTATATTTACCGGTATGCGAGGCAATAGCCATGCACCAAAACCAGCACCAATAATGCTGCCTAATCCTACTTTCCATACCATACTCCAATCGAAATGATTGCTCCTAAAATAAATAAAAACACTTACCAATGACAGAGGTAAAATGACTAAAATGGCAGTAGCATGGGCATCATGTTCCTCTATACCTAATAAATAAATCATTGCAGGGACTACTATTATTCCTCCACCTGATCCAAATAGCCCATTACACAATCCTGCTATTATACCAATAGTTACCACCTTAATTAGCTTATATCTATCCCTAATACTATCACCTTTACATAATAATTATATTTTTGATCATCCTATGATAGATAATCTAGCCAGTTATCATAAGTTTTATTCCATAAAAAATCGCCCTTTAAGGGCGATTTGTATTTATTATTTAGGTTTATTTACCTGCTGCTTTCCGTACCATTGCCTGATGTTCAGCGTCTTCTTTATTTCTAATATGGGTTCTGCTTTTATAAAAATGTATACATACGTGACCATCCATGCCATTATTAGATACTCTATCAAAGGCATGGGGCATACCATGCATAGAGGCAGCTATTCTTACCCCACTTACTTCTACTATAACCGGTCTTCTGTCCCAGCTCCATCCTCCCCATATGGATTTAATGGCTTCGGAATCTTCGGATGTTACAGGTTCAGAATCAGCATGATATATTCCACCAGTTCTCTTCATCTTAAAGGATCTACCTGTATAAAGATCTGTCACCTTTGCTACTTCACCTCTTGGGAATAGATACTGACCTTGTGAAAACCAGTCCACCATTACTCCAAGAGTTGATACTCCACCCCTAGAAGCCGGTAAAAATTCACTAGCCTTGGTAGGAATAACAGTATGCCGCTTTGCATTGCTACTATATAGCACCCTTTTGGTTTCCGGCCCAACTGTCCCGTCTACAGTTAGTCCATTTTCTTGCTGAAACAAGGCTACAGCATTTCTAGTGGCTTCAGCATAATATCCTGTTACCTTATAATTAAAATAGCCTAGATCTCTAAGTCTCATCTGGAGATTTACTACTTCCTGTCCTTGACTCTTAATTTTAAGAATTTCTGAAGGATCTATATCTTCTATGGTAGAATTCTCTGCATTGGACTCAGTGTCAGCCAATATGTATCCAAAAGGTAATATTGAAGTAAATACTAATATAAACAGGAAACATAAAAGTTTCTTAAACATAATTACCTCCATGATCCTTATAAATTACCTATATTTTACCACAGCCTAATTAAAAATGCACTAGCTTTTTAAAAAATTATTAAATTTATTTTACAATATTGTTGTAATTTTTTCAATAGTAAGCACAATTTTAGCTATATAGGTCATTATTATCAAACACTAACTATTTATCCCATTTATTATAGTCTTTTTTATAACAAGGTTTTTAGCAAGAAATAAAAAAACACAGATATAAATCTGTGTCCTATGGTGCGGATGGTGGGACTCGAACCCACACGACACAACTATCATACGGCCCTCAACCGTACGCGTCTGCCAGTTCCGCCACATCCGCAAATATTGATTTGCTACATTAAGTTCATGTAACAAATCATATTATAATAAATCATCCCATTTCTGTCAAGGTTAGATACATATTTTTATCGGTCTAAATACCATTTTTCTATATCACGAAAGATCATTAAATCTCTAGGCAATCTAATGCCATGTACATAGGGAGCCGCAACAAGGGATGAGGTTTTGTAGTAAAGGCTAATTATGGGTAGTTCTTCTACTAGGTGTTTTTGTATCTTCTTATAGGTATCCTTGAATTCTTGTGAATCCTGGATTACTGGTATCCTATCTAACAGCTCATCCAAATATGAATTGTTATAGGCAATATAATTATTAAGTCCGTTACCAATTTGCGATGAGTGAAACATAAAACCCAAATCTGTAGTAATATCCAAATAATGTTCACTTAAAACTGCCTCAAAATCACCTTCTTCAAGAGCCGTTATATAATCATCCCAGGATAAGAATCTGGGCTTAACATCAATCCCCACATCCTTTAACTGCTCCACTATTAGATTTAAAGTCTCTTTTTGCATTATATTGTCCATATGTGCATTGACAGTGAAACTGAGATCAACAAATCCCTCTCCAGTATTTTTATCAAGAATTCCATCCCCATTGGAATCTTTCCATCCAGCTTCTTCTAGGATCTGATGTACTTTAAGGGGTTGATAATCGTACATCCTTAAATCAGAATCATAATACCAGGCATCGGGAGGAATAGGTACATCAACTGCCTGGGCATTGCTAGCATAAACTCTGGAAACAATATCCTTTCTATCTATAGCATAGGCAATGGCATCTCTCACCCGGTTATCACCCAATATACCCGGCGATTGATGATTAATCCCAATATATACGAAATTCTGGGTTAAATATCTAAATGTCTGACCCTGTCGACTCATTCCATAGAAATCTGCATATATCACGTGGGTATCGACCAAATCCACTTCTTCGTTCTTAAAAGCTTCCAGAGACTCTTCGTTGTCCCTATATATATTAGCAACTATGGCATCAATATAAGGCTTTTCAGATCCCCACCAATCATCATTTCTTACTAGTTTTATCTGACCGCCTATTTCTATATTAGCTGATTCTACCTTAAATGGACCTGTTCCTATCAAAAAGTCTATATCTTCACCATCTTCATCATTTTGATCGTCTTGATCATTCATGGCAGGCAATATGGGAAAGGATAAGGCCTCCAAAAAAGTCCTGCCAGCTGGCTCGTTTAGAATAATAGTCACCGCATAGGGATTATTTATAACATATTCCATCCTTGCAATATTTCTGCCTTCAAAAAGCCTTTTTGCAAAAATGGAGCTGCTTTTATATTCAGAACCTTCCTCTTCTTCCGACTGCTGTAAATGATTGTACAACAGATCAAAGGTATATTTTACATCTTGAGCAGTCAACTCTTTCCCATTATGCCATTTTACGCCTTTTCTCAATTCTATTTGCCATATTTTTCCTTCATCTAGCACTTCCCAGGACTCTGCTAAAGCAGGTTTAATATTAAGATTCTCATCAAATGAAAAAAGTCCTTCATAAATAAGGCTTGACAAATTTATATAATCCTTTAACTTCGTGTAAAGTGGATTCATGCTATCTGGTAAGGCAATAGCTATCTTTAATTCCCCCCCTTTAGATGGGGTGGCAGGTTGATAAGCTAAATCTTTTTCCTCCTCTGCTATAGGATTAAGGTTCTCGTCCTGGTACTCTGGTAAGATGTTTGATACACTACATCCGGTAACAGTTAACAATAATATAATAATAACTAGACTATATATACCTTTCCGCATCATGTCGGGTATTCCCTTCCCATCAAATTTTATACAACTTCTTATACTGTTTGTAGGCTTGTTGAATCCGTTCTAAATAATCACTGGTCTCTTTAAAAGGAATATTTTTTAATGTTTTGCCATCATCGCTATATCTATCATCCTTTAGCCACTTCATTACGTTGCCCATACCCCCGTTATAAGAAGCCAGGGCAAGCTCTACATCTCCATCAAACACTTTCAATAGATAGGCTAAATACCAACATCCGAACATTATGTTGGTTTTAGGATCATATAACATATCATCCTCATAAAGACTTAATCCTATTTGATCCGCGATCCATTGTCCAGTTCTAGGAATAATTTGCATTAGTCCCCTGGCATTCTTACCGGACCTGGCGTCAGGTTTAAATTTGCTTTCCACCCATATAATGCTCATAACTAGATAAGGATCCAATTCATATTCCAAAGAGAATCTAATTATTTCATTCTTATATTTTAAAGGGTAGAATTTTCTCTGAACATAGGGCGATTGAATAAACCAATTAAGTAATATAATTGCTATAAAAAAACCCAGTATTAACC
>FZPS01000162.1_pt13 | contig 12901 bp, 10 predicted proteins | sample 1817821 | NCBI WGS metagenome assembly FZPS01 (sample SAMEA104158645, study PRJEB21678) | metagenome | place: Germany | collected 2015-04-21 | reverse complement strand
TTAACGCTCGGTTGCTCCTTTTTCCCACAAGTATTCTACTTGCGGGAGCCCTAAAGTATAAATGCTGAGGTCGCTCGTTCTCCTTTGCATACTACTATATACAAAAACGAAAAGGGGTCTCCCTTAAATTTAAAATGAAAACAATATAGAGCTTAGGCTGAACCTCTAGAAATAATACATCAAAAATAATTTATAAAGACCTTGACAGTAGCTGAAACTTAGATTTTTTTTAATTTGGGAAAGAGAATAAGTTCTCGATAGTATTATTACATCGAGGTTTTATTCTCGAACCCAAATAGGAAAAGGCTATGTTTCAGCGTATAAAAAGTCCGCTTTTCATAGAAAAGCGGAACTTAAAATGGAGCTGACAGCGAGAATCGAACTCGCGACGGCGGAGCAACTCTTCGCTTTTGCTTGTTTTTACCATAAATGGCAAAAAGCATCGCCTTAACGCTCGGTTGCTCCTTTTTCCCACAAGTATTCTACTTGCGGGAGCCCTAAAGTATAAATGCTGAGGTCGCTCGTTCTCCTTTGCATACTACTATATACAAAAGCAGAAAGGGAGTTCCCTTTCTGCTTTTGTATGGAGCTGACAGCGAGAATCGAACTCGCGACCTCAGCATTACGAGTGCTGCGCTCTGCCAGCTGAGCTATGTCAGCAATAGAATTATTGTATATAAAAAATAGAATTTTGTCCAGTATTTTTATATGGGAAGGCAAGTTTTTATTCTTATTAGAAAGGACAGACGGATAATCAACCATTCGAAAAGCATTCTTTTATATATTATTTCAATCTTTAACAAGCTTTGGGAAAAGAAACAAACGCCGAAGTAGTGTGGGAATATGTTACCCAAAAAATTAAGTCCGAAAAGCCGTTTATAAAAAGGGCTATGATAGTCCTTTTGTTTAGCTATTTCAACAAAGATACATATATAGACCAGATTTTGTGGATTTTTCAAACAATAAAAGATGAGAACTACTATGTCAAAATGGCTCTTGCATGGAGCTTAAGCGTTTTCGCCATAAAGAATTTTGACCGTATCATAAAAATTCTGCAAGATAGAAGAATGGACAAATTTATCCACAACAAGACAATTCAAAAATGCCAAGAAAGTTACAGAATAACCAAAGACCAAAAAGAGATATTAAGGAAGCTTAGGATATAGACTATTTTAAAAAAATCTTTACTTAAGAATTATCTTTATACTACTTTTGTATAGAGCGTGGAACTAATGTACTATCTACAAATAAGGGATCAAGAACAATAAGCTATAGTTTACCATAGCCATAGCGGCGAAAGAAAACATTGTCATAAAGATTATGAAAAGAATAGCAGGTATTATGCTTAATACAACAGAAATCAAAGCTCCTTTGCCTGCGGCTTTTGCCGTAATTGGCTTCTCATGCTGCCATACTAAATATAATATAAGCCCTACTATGGGAAAGAAAAAACCAAGTGCGACCCAGCCGCAACCTCCCTTATCATAAGGGTTTTCATGCGGTGTATGCGACTCATATTGAGGTTGTCTAACTCTTTTTCCGCAATAAGGGCAGATATTGGAATCTAAGGGGATTTCACGGTCGCAAAATTGACAGTTTTTCATATTTTCCTCCCTCTATTCTTTTATTTATATTAATCCATTTAATTAAATATGTCAATGTATAGATTTTATTATAAGAAGTAAAGTGCCATGGTTTACATCAAGACAAACCTATCAAACTAAGATAAAAAAAACCAACGGTTTTTGCCTATTGGTCTTTTTGATATCTTTAATATACTTTATACGCGTACAAACTTGCCCGCGCCCCGTATAGCTTTTTTGTCGAAGACTCCGCCTTTTAGGACTACTTTTCCGTTTATTATAACAAAATCAATGCCGTCAGGTGAAAGCTCTTTTTGCTCTTCATAATTTAATTTTTTCATAACATATATCTTGTTTTCAGTCCCTTATGCGCCATATAAGAGCTTCTGGCAAGAGGGGAACTAACCACATATTCAAAACCTATCTTAATAGCATACTCATAATACCTTTTGAAGACATCGGGATGAACATATTCTTTTACGGCAGGATGCTTAAGGCTGGGGCGCAGATACTGACCGATAGTGACCATGTCGCACTGGGCTTGCCTTAACGTTCTTAAAAGCTCATAGATTTCTTCTTCCTTTTCTCCAAGCCCTACCATAAAGCCTGTCTTAGAGGGAATATCGCTCAAAATCTTTACTCTTTTTATTAGCTCCAAAGACCTTTGAAAAATCGCCTGAGGCCTAAATATCGGGTAAAGGCGGGGTATAGTCTCCACATTGTGGTTGATTATGTCGGGTCTTGCGTCAATAACAGTTCTTAATGAATGAATATCGCCTTGAAAATCAGGTATAAGGACTTCCACGGTGGTGTCGGGGTTTATTTTTTTTATATGCTTTATGGTCTGGGAAAAATGCTCAGCTCCGCCGTCTTCGAGGTCGTCTCTTGTCACAGAGGTGATTACAGCGTGTTTTATGCCTAGCTCTTTTACCGCTTTTGCGATGTTTTCGGGCTCTTTGAAATCTAACGGTTGAGGAGGGGCGCTTGTCACATTGCAGAAAGCACAGTTTCTGGTACAGTTTCTTCCCATAAGCATAAAAGTAGCCGTACAAGAGTTATAGCATTCCTTGCGGTTTGGGCACCTTGCCGCCTTACATACGGTATTGAGGTTGTATTTAATCAAAATATCGTTGACCTCATTGTAGCTTTGATTTGGTTTTATTGTATTTCTCAACCATTCAGGTTTTCTTAAATATTCTTCTCTTTTCATATTATCAAACCCAATAGACAGTCTTTGGGAATATTCTTAAAATATAAATCCAAATCAAGAGAGTCCATTATACTTTTTATTGTTTTTTCTTGATATTCTATGCCCTTAAGCGTGTCGACGACATCGCCAATATCCTTTTCATTAAAGAAATCGCCATAAAAGCTTATGTTTTTTATTTTGCCTTTATGTATTTCCATTTCTATTTGCACAAGCCCTGCGGGGAATTTCTTTTCTTTCCTTATTGTGAAGTCTATTCTGTCGGGAAAGTTCCATTTTCTTTGGCGGTATTTTGAAAGTGCAATCTCTTCAGCCCTTATCAAATCCGACTGTGTCAAGTCATAAATAATGGCTTCGGGAAAGATGCTTTTTATTTCATCGACTATTTTTTTTCTAAAACCGTCAATTGTCAAAGGTCTGTCAAGGTAATCTATGATGTTGGTCACTCTGCTTTTTACAGAGGCGACGGCTTTGCTCTCCAGCTTTAAGAAACTTGGGTTAAGGGAACGAGCAAGGTTTTCCAAATTGACATCAAAGAGCAAAGTGCCATGGTGCAGGAGCTTGCCCTTAAGCTTACATTGGGCGTTGCCGGAAATTTTTTTGCCGTCAATTACAAGGTCGTTTCTTCCCTCAAAACGGGCGTTTGCCCCGAGCTTGTTCAAAGCCGAAAGTATGGGGATAGTGAATTTCTTAAAATCAGAAAAGTCATCTTTATTTTTTGAGATGAAAGTAAAATTAAAGTTCCCCCAATCGTTATATACCGTTCCCCCTCCAGTGATTCTCCTGACCACATCTATCTTTTGCTCCTTGACAAAATCCATATTTATTTCTTGATAGACATTCTGGTTTCTTCCGATAAGGAGACAAGGCGAATTCTGCCAAAGCATAAAGCATTCGTCCTCAAAACGGTCGATTAAATGCTCTTCTATGGCATGATTCAAAAAGGGGTCGGTGTTGTTGTTATTAATAATAATCATGGTGTAATTATGACAAAAATTCATTCCCTTGTCAATAAGTTTACACTTTCTCTTACATCTCTATGAGCTATGGTTTGTCAATAAAAAGCTGTATTGACAATATAATAATATTAATAGTATAATATTAAAATGGAAAATAGTTTTATTGGGGACGCATTTCTTTACAAAATAGAGGATGAGGAGTAGAAATTATGGAAGCGGTTAAGGAGTTAAAGGAAGAATATAACAATCAATTAAGATTGGTAAAAAAGGACGCCAATAAATTAAAGGTGCTTAAGATTCAAAGAACATGCGTGCATGACGGTCCAGGCATAAGAACTACTATATTCTTTAAGGGCTGTCATTTGAGATGTATTTGGTGCCAAAATCCTGAGGCTTTGTCTTTTGAAAGCCCTGCGGGCGATAAGGACTACTCTATCGATGAAATAGTCGAGATCGCAAAAAGAGACAAAGCTTATTATTTTTCCACAAAAGGGGGCGTGACTTTGAGTGGCGGAGAACCCTTGTTACAAGATAAGGGAAGTATCGCCATACTTTTGAAGAAATTAAAAAAAGAAAAAATCCATATCAGCGTTGAGACGACCTTGCATGTCCCATGGGAAAATATTGAGAATGTCCTGCCTTATATAGACCTGTTTTTGGTGGACTTTAAGGTGATTGAAAACGACAAGCTACATAAAAAGCTGACCAAGCAAGATAGCAAACTCATCCATAAGAATTTGAAAAAACTCCTTGAACACAAACCCAACATCAAATATAGAATGGTTATGGTTCCCGGTCATAATGACAGCCAAGAAGATATAAAAAACGCTGCCAACTACTTAAAGAAAATAGGGGTTAAGGAAATAGAGCTCTTAAAATATCACAACATGTACGAGGACAAGGCGAAGAAGCTTGGGTTGGATATAGAATATCTTAACATTACCTCCGAACAAAGCAAGGAATCCTTAGAAAACGGTATAAAGCTCTTTAAGGAATATGGTATCCACGCTTATAATATCGATTTAGAACCCGCTCCCCCAAAAGCAAAGTTCACCCAAAGAGTTTTGGACATCAAAAACGACATAAGAGAGGCGGGAAGAGCCTTGTGTATGGAAGTGTCGAAATTAAAGACAGAGTACTACAAGAAAAACGGATTTGACAAGCCCACACCCATTCATAGGGCGAAAAGACTAAGATATGTATTAAACAAGAAAAAGACTATCGTATATCCCCAAGAACTATTAGTGGGGAACTTTACCGCGAAGAGAGTGGCTGGTCAGGTATGGGAAGAGCAATACGGGGCACTGATGATATCATTTCTCTATAAAATAAACAGACAAAAGCCCGTGTCGTTCCAATGCTCCAAAGAGGAAAGAAGGGACTTTTATTTTAAGATATTCCCATTTTGGCTAAAGCGCAGCATATTGGGAAGAGTACATAAAAGGCTTGGAGACTTAATTAAAACGCTGGCAAGGGCGTCCGAAATGGTGGCGGGCTTCAATAACAATATGGCGGCGATAGCGCATTTTATTGTCAACTTTGAAAGGCTTTTGAGCCTTGGCACTTCAGGGATGATAAAAGAAATTGAAGAAATAAAGGCGCAAAAGACTGAGAACAATCAATACTTTTATGACGGCTGCATAATAGCGCTCAAGGGACTTGAGGAATTTGGGTTAAAGTACGCCGAACACCTGGACAAGTTAGCAAAAGAGGAACAAGACCCCGAGAGAAAGAAAGAGCTTGAGAAAATGGCTCAAATCTGCTATCGTGTTCCTAAGTACCCGGCAAGGACTTTCCATGAAGCACTTCAAAGCATGCTTTTCTTGCAGATTGCGCTATGCATAGAGGCGTATGAGAATGCCATATCCTTTGGACGGATGGACCAGTATCTGTACCCGTATTATAAAAAAGATTTGGAAGAAGGCAGGATTACCTATGAGGAGGCAAAGGAACTCCTATGCCTTTTTATATTAAAAATAGACGAAGTGATTTTGGTTAACGACGGGGATTCATATCTAAATGTGGGCAAGCTCTTTGAGACATTGTCCGTGGACCAAGCGCTTACTTTTGGCGGCGTGGACAAGGACGGCAACGACGCCACGAACGATTTGACCTATATGCTTATCGATGCTTGCGAGCTTCAGCCGCTGGCTATCAATATGACCGCGCGCATACACAAAAACAGTCCCCAAAAATATTTACAAAGGCTTGCTGAAATCTATGTCAACGGCTGTCCCATGCCCGAACTTTTCAGCGACGAGATTTATATAGAATCGCTGATGCGGCATTATGACACCACAATTGAAGATGCCAGAAACTATTCCATTGTGGGCTGTGTGGAGCCTGTGGCGTCTGACGACCATTTTGGAAATACTGATTGTGCCAATATGAACCTTACTTTGCCGTTTTTGCAAGCTTTGAAAGGGCATGAGCACGACCTATGGAATTATAGCAGAAGGGAACAGTTAGAAAAGATTATGGGGAAATTTATAGAACATATACTTAAAGACCCCGGCAAGAATAAGCTGCAAAAGTTCTTATTGAAGATTCACTATTGGGTGCTTAAACAAATAGACAAGAGAAAAGGCATGTTTAAGTACAATCCCCCCAAAGATATGGATGAGCTTTTGGAGAGATTCCAAACAAGGCTTAATCTTTTAGGCAACGCCGTACTTGCCGACCACCAAAAGATAGAAAAAGTCTTAAGGGAGCATTTCACCACTCCTTTGGCGTCGTCTTTGTATAGAGGCTGCTTGGAAAGCGGACTGGATGCTTATGAGGGAGGTACAAAATTCAACACCGCTGGCATACAGGCAGTAGGTGTGACGGATGTTGCGGACAGTCTATATGCTCTTAATGAAGTGGTCTTTAAGAAAAAGGAATATACGCTCTTAGAGGTGATACATGCCATTGACGCCAATTTTGAGGGCGAAAAGAACGCCAAAATCAGAGAAGCTTTGCAAGCCGTTCCCAAGTACGGTGACGACTCTTCTGAAGAGGCGTCCATGTGGGTAAGCAAGGTTATGGAAATCTATAACAATACTTTGAAGCAAGTGCCCAATTGTCCCCGAAACGGCTTTTATACAGCAGGTTATTACGCACTTAACACCAATGACAGATACGGTTTGAAGACGCCCGCTTTGCCGTCAGGAAGAAAAAAGGGAGTGCCCTTGGCGAACAGCGTCATTCCACACTATGAAATGGAAAAAGACGACTTGCTTTCCGCTTTGAACGCCATATCCAAAGTGAACTTTACCGACTATGCTGTGAACGGCACGACTGTTACATTCACAATAGATTCTGCACTTTTCCCCGGTGAAGAAGGTATAGACAACCTTTCCAATATCTTCAAAACTTTCTTAACGACAGGCGGAATGCAGCTTCAGCCCAATATCATAAACCGCCAAATCTTAATAGACGCCTATAATAACCCCGAAAAATATAAGTACCTCATGGTGAGGGTGGCGGGATATTGCGCTTACTTTAATGAACTGTCCGATAACCTCAAAAAAATAATAATTAATAGGACTTGTTATTCTTAAAGAGCTTCTTTTCTAACAGTCTTTTAACGCCTTGAAAATATTCAAGGCGTTTTTTATGAATGTTTCTTTTAATTTTATATTATAATAAATACTATTATCGACAATATAGAGGCAGTTATGGAAACAGAGAAAGGCTATTTCTCTTTAAGGACAAATTTATAATAGGCATTGTCGCCGTACCACAGAGGAAAGTTCGTGCCCCAAACATTATTGTAAAGGTTAAAGGAGATTCCGTCCTTTATATCCTCAAAAGTATTATCGAACTTTAATATTTTGCCTTTTCCTAATGCCGCAAGCGAACAATGGCAATTCTTTAGGACATAGTCCTTGCCGCCAGATGAGAATTCCACTCTTTCCACAGCCGCAAGGTTGCGGGAGCCGTTTTCTACAACATCATAGGGGTCAATAGGGCTGGAGAGTTTGATATACTTCAAAGAGCGCTTTTCCATAGCAATGTTGAAATGGCAAAAAAGAGCTTGCGGAAGTCGAGAAAGCTCTCTGTCGGTCAGTATTATTTCCATAGTCAAGGAACGGTCTTTATTGTCCAAGGTATAGACAATATCCGCGAATTTATATATTCCAATAGGCTCATACACATTTTTTTCAATCTCTGATTGAATCAATATTTTACATAAGTCTTGATTGCTATATAGGTAAGCGTTTTTGGCTTTGTAACTAAAGTCGCCTTGCGGGTATTTATCTTGAATATATTCCAGCATGGGTCTTGCAAAGTCGGGGATAACCCATATTTTATGTTTCTTTACATTCCGTGAATAGTTTTTAAGCCAGTATTCATAGTCGTCCGCTCCAAAAGATTTGAAAGTTAAGCAATTATTGCCATTGTCCTTTATTAGCTGAACACCGTCTACGGTTAAGTCCTTTATCGCTCCGTATTCGTTTATGGATACTGAAAAAGAGCCTGATTTTATTTTTTGTGATAAGTCTATCTTTTTATAACCGTCAAGGGCAGGTCTGTTTTTAGGGATAAGTATTGAAAGATTTTCTTCGACCTCTTTTCTATGTTCTTTGGAAAGCTTGTCAAGGGCGATATTGATATAAGCTCTCTGTTCCGCCCAACTTTTTTCCATTTTTGAATAGCTGCCTTTTTCATAAACGCCCTTTAGCCTAAGGAGTAGGGTCTTATACTTCCACCAAAAACCTTGTGGTTTGAAAAGATTTAAGAAAGGCTTGTCCTTTTCTTTGGACTTTAAGAAGTCGTCTTTTAGATGAAGCCCCCAGTCGGACAAGTGTTTTTTGACATCCATCCCCCAAGTATGCTCGCAGGTCTTTAAGATGTATTCGTTTATGGCAGAGTGTTCTTCGTCAGACAAGCTCTTGTCGTCTTTCCATTTGTTTTTTAATTTTATCATTTCACGGACAGCGGCGGTCTTATAGGGGTCGCTTTGTGTGCCGTGAATCCAGCTGTCTCCAATCTCCGACTCAATCACTGGTAGCTTGTGCCTGACTTCCCAAATGGCGTCGGCATACTCGTCAAGGGTGGAAGCCTTGACCTCATAGTCGGGAAAATCTTTTTGAAGTTTGTGGTATATTCTTAAATAATTGTCTTTGTTTATTGGACCATGGTTGTCCATAGAATGGGCGAAATAGAGTATATCGTCGATATGTTCATTCTTATAAAAACCGCCATAATTTTCTTCATATATGACTACGACTTCACTGCCTTGGTATTTCCATAAAAAAGCCTGGGGCAGCTTGGGAACCGCAGAGCTATCATTGACTCCGATATGAAGAAGTTTTATGCCGTATTCTGCAAGCAAGGGAATTATCGCCTTTGTATGACCGGGAACATCCGTCATCTTGGCGGCTCTGATATTAAGATTATATTTGTCACAAAGACGCTTTTGGATGTCGAGATTGTAAAGCATAGTGTCTTTGTCCATAAGCTCTGTATGGGTGGTGAACGCCAAGCCGTGCGGGGCGATATCGCCGTTTCTCAAAGCGCTTTCAAGCTTTTCTTTGTTTTGGTGGCCGGAATTTTTTAAGGCAAAATCAATTATCCAAGAGCCCGTCGTCCATATGAAAACTTTTTTTTGCTTATTGAGCTGGGAAGCTATTTCAATGGCTTTGGGAATGAATTTTTCTGTGTAGAGCTTTTCGATTGTTTCCGCAAAGTCAGTAAAACCCAAATCAAGGTGAGTTTTTGATACGATGTGAAGCTTTTTCATGAGAGTGAGTCCTTTTAATTCTTCTTTTTAGAAAATAATTGTAGCGTCGAATTAATGAACTTAAAAGAAAATTCAATGAGAACAGAAAAATTCAATCGGAAATCGGCAAAATAGTGAAATTCTTATACTTTAGATTGTCATCCGATTGATACTCCTCAAGCATATTGTTTGGAACATAAATGGTTATGTCCAAGTCACCCTCGTCGTTGGAAAAGACATTGTCTTTAAGCGTCACCACATTGTCTTCGTTTTTTAAGACAACCGTCTTTAAGGCGTCGCAATTATAAAAGGCTTGGAATTCGATTGTCGTCAAAGATTTTGGAAGTTCGATATTTTCAAGCGCAGAGCAGCCAAAGAAAGCTTTTTCGTCAATATATGAAAGACTACTTCCAAAATCAACCGATGTCAATTTTTCACAGCCTTCAAAAACTCTTTTACCTATTGCTTCAACGCTGTCGGGGATGTTTATTTGAATTAAGTTCTTATTATAAGAGAAAGCGTAGTTTTGTATTTGGACAAGTTCTTTGGTGTCTTCAAAAATGACGGTTTCCAGTTGCATATCAAATATTTGCACGGTGGTTTTTTTGCCGCTGAAAGCGTAAGAGCCCACTTGCATAATAGTATAAGGTATCGTCAATGTCTTTATGTTTTCTATACCCACAAATGCGTTCGGCTCGATTTCAACCACCGGCTTGTTGTCAATGAATCTGGGGATGACCAGATTTTCAGGCATAGTCATATCGGGTTTGGCTTTTATTTTCACAAATTCCAAGTTTCTCAAATTCACATCTTCCACAAGCTCATATTCAAAAAATGACTCATCCGAAGCGCCTTCTATCTGTTCAATCCATCGGGCGTACAGCGTAAGGTTTTTTGCGGGCATGGTGGGATTCTCGGGGAAGAAAAATCTTTTATTGAATTCTTCGTCCTCGTACCAGCCAAAGAACGCATGGTTTTCTTTTTCGGGGATAGGGGGAGGGGTTATGCCAGACTGAAAAACATCTATTATTGGCTGAATCTCCGTTCCGCCAAAGGTCTCGAACTCTATTGTGTATTCCGCCAAAGGGTCTCTTTCATAATATGCATATAAGGTCAAGTCCTGCCTAAGGTTGGTGAGATTGGCTTGAGTGACGGGTGCTGGCAAGCGGCTGGTCACTTCAGCAGGGTTCTCCATTGTCCAATACTGGTCAATAAAGTCTTCCCCTTCGGGATGTTCGGGTACTTCGGGAAGCTCTTTCAAGTCTTCGCCAAAATAAATCTCATAAACGAAGTCTTCAAAATTTTCATATTCACCCGCAGTAAAGGTTACCAAAATGGTGGTTTTGACTCCCTTAACGGTGAAGTTATGTGTTTTATACTTATCGCCCGAAGTCACCAAAATAGATACCAAATATTCATTATTTTTTTCCACAAACAATATGCGGTCATTTATTAAGGATACGGACTGATTATACTTGTCCGTTACTGTTACCACGACTTCAACAGGGTTGTTTCTCTTGTATTTGTCCAAGTTTTCAATAGTATAGCGCAAGGAATAATTGCCTTCCTCGATATTCTCCACATCTTCACCCTTAATAACTATGCTGTTAAAGGTCACCACGGAGGTCGTATTGCATGCTGAAAAAGACAGAAAAATTATTGTCAGCACAAGAAATATCATTACTAAATTAAAGTTTTTTTTCATATTTTACCTCAATGTATCCCAAACAGCTTAATTATATCTAATATTTATCGATTTGTAAACACTATTGAGTATTTGCGGGTAACTATTTTGTTACCAAACACCCAAAAAATGTGGATAAGTCCCCTTAAATGTGGATAACTTGAGCCAAATTTGTGGATAACTTAGGTTTTAATGTATGACATGGTAGTTAATTCAGTATGAATAGGGTACCATATTTAAGGTTAATTTAAGTCCCCAGAAAAATGTTGAAAGTTGTTCCATTTTAGCGAAATATATTTAGGCGGAAGATTATTTTGATATCGAAAGAAAACGGTGTATAATCACATATGAAAGGAAGAAAGAAATTTATATGAAAAAAGTCATAAAACAAGACGATATCCTGACCCTTGACATAGTTGACTATGGCATAAACGGAGAGGGAATAGCGAAATATAAGGGCGTTGTTATATTTATCCCATTTGCTATGAAAGGAGAGCGGATAGAGGCAAAAATCACATATGTCAAAAGGGACTTCGCCACCGCCAAACTATTGAAAATCATTGAACAATCATCGCTTAGAAAAGACTATCCATGCAATCGTTTTATAAAATGTGGGGGCTGCAATTTATTGCATGTCGATTATGGGGAGCAATTGGCACTCAAGCGAAATACTTTAGAAAACACTTTGAAAAAGAGCTTGGGTGAAGTCAAAGTGGAGCCATGTGTTCCCAGTCCCAATACTTTGGGATACAGAAATAAAGTCCAGCTGCCGTTCGGCATAGTCAATGGAAGGGCGGTACTTGGGTTTTTCAGAGCGGGTACTCATAAAATTGTATCCATAACAAAATGCTTTTTGCATGGAGACTGGCTGGAAGAGCTGATAGAGGTCGTGCTTGATTTTGTGCGCAAGAACGATATATCGGTCTATGACGAAACCAGCCATACTGGTTTATTAAGGCATATGGTGGCAAGGTTTATTGACAATAAGCTTTGTCTTGTCTTGGTGACGAACGGCGACACCTTACCGCATTATAGAAAACTTATCGATAGGCTTAAGGAAAAGTTTAAGGATTTTTCTCTCTATTTATCAGTTAATCAGAAGAAAACAAATGTCATTTTAGGCGACAAGCTGATTTGCCTTAAGGAGGGCGATTTTCAAATAGATATTTTGGGAATAAAGGTCAAGTTAAGCCCTCTTTCCTTTTTGCAAGTCAACGATAAAGTCAGGGATATGATATACAAAAGGGTTATTGACGAATGTCGTGGTAGCGATGCGGTCATAGACGCATACAGCGGCGTGGGGATTTTGGGTGCGGCACTTGTCAAACACGGGATAAAGGAGGTTTATAATATCGAAATCGTTCCCGAAGCCGTCAAAGACGCCAATGCTTTGGCGAAAGAAAACGGCGTAAGCGATAGAATTAAGAATATCTTGGGCGATGTGTCTAAGGAATTGCCCAAGCTGATTGAAAAAATTCATTCACAAGACAAGAGAATATCAATAATTCTTGACCCGCCAAGAAAGGGCGTGGACAAGAACGCCATATCCGCTCTGACGAATATCCCTTATCCGATAAACCTAATATATATCTCCTGCAACCCCGCCACCCTTGCCCGCGACCTCGCCCTATTGACAAAAAATGACATCTATGCTATAAAATCTATAACCCCATGCGATATGTTCCCCCAAACAAGGCATGTTGAGACGGTTGTATTGATGTCAAGGGCAAAAGATTAAGAGAGCTGAAAACCCTTATATAT
>FZPS01000175.1_pt90 | contig 12903 bp, 6 predicted proteins | sample 1817821 | NCBI WGS metagenome assembly FZPS01 (sample SAMEA104158645, study PRJEB21678) | metagenome | place: Germany | collected 2015-04-21 | reverse complement strand
TTGAGGTACTGGGGCGGTTCGTCGCCAAACTGACCACCGCTGTAATACCAGTTGCCATAGGCCGGTGCAAGCCAGGAGCGCTCATCGTAAGGGAAGACCCACAGCGGATCAACCATGGGATCAATCGCTCGGCTTTCTGTCCAGGTTGCGACTTGGACTTCATTGCCGCAGGCACGGGTCCAGTAGAGCTCTCTGGATAGGGTCTTCATTGTGGTTCTTACACCAACGGCATTCCAGGCTGCAGCCACGAGTTCCATTTCATCTGTGGTAGCCTTATCCCATTCCATACCTTCGAGGGTGATTTCCAGTCGGGAGCCGTCCGGCCGGGTGCGAAAACCGTCAGCACCCTTCTTGAGGCCGATCTTGTCCAGAAGTTCGTTGGCCAGATCAGGATCATACTGGGCCCAGAGCTGCTCGAACTCTGGCTCATAGTAAGGCGAGTCTGGAACAACGACAAAGGCTCGCGGTGTACCTAGACCTAAATAGGACACTTCATTGATCTCTTCCCGGTTGATGGCCACAGACATGGCTCTGCGGAAGTCGGGATTCTGGAAGATTTCCCGCAATCCTGGATCGGCAATGGACTGGTTGAAGTAGTAGCAGAGCTTGGAGGGAACTGCGTCTGGCCATAGGAGGACCTCATACTCGTAACGTTCTTTGTTCATGACAAAGGACGGGTAGTTGGAGAGGCTCATCCGGCGGAATTGGAAGTCAATCCCACCTTCAATGGCGCGCAGGTTCAAAGCTTCCACTTCTTCAAACAGAGTCAACACGATCTCGTCGATATAAGGTAGCTGATTTCCTTCTGGATCAACTTTCCAGTAGTAGGGGTTGCGAGTGGCCACTAAGCGCGTGGCGCCAGGTCCCCATTCGGTGATTTTCCAAGCGGTCATTACGGGCCGTTCGGTGTTGTAATCCGATGCTTTTTCTTCAAACAGCTCATAGGTGGCATCCGGATTATGGGCGGGGTGGAATTGCTCTAGATAGTGACGGGGGGCAAAGAAGCCGAAGCGTTCAAAGCCTAAAGGCCACTGGTTGCCGTGGAACGCCAACCCTACCGTCTCAGCCAAACCATTGGGTTTGGGGAACTTCAGACGGATTGTGTAATCATCCACAACCTCTACTTGCATGGGTTCTCCCTCAATGACCCATTCGGCATGAGGTGTTGCTGTTATGTTCGTGTCAAGCTCGATATTCTCCCACCAGAAGGTGATATCTGCTGTGGTGAAGGGATGTCCGTCGGACCACTTCATTCCCTCGCGTAAGTGCAGCGTCAAGACTTTTCCGCCGTCGCTCCATTCCCATTCTTTGGCTAGACCGGGCTCGATGGGATCTTTAGGATCGCGGGGCCAGCGCAGCATGGCGTCATACACTTGTCGTCCGAAGGCGTGAAAGTCATTGATTCCGGTAAAAGCACGACGCCAGGTGCCGCCGTATTTACCAATGGAATCCACTGGCTTGACAACCAGTGGTTCGGCAGGAAGTCTCTCTTCTACCGGGGGCAGCTGACCGGCCTCGACCAATGCTGCCAGTTCAGGAGCTTCTTGATACTGGGCTGCGGCATAAACTCCGACTCCACAAACCAAGATTACACCAAGCAAAAATAGCAGTAAAGAAAGCTTTTTCATTCTTGTTTTTTCCTCCTTGTCTTGGTTCTCTCCTCCATGTACTTAAACCCTGTTCCATCCTGACAACTGCTTCAACGTATCTCTGCCGATCACCTCCGATGCCCCATACACTTCTCTTCGTGTTGCAGACTGTATCGCTATCTTGCTAAATGATACAGGAAGTTGAGTTGCATAGGGTAATTGGTGCGAGTTAACTTTAACCCTTAGCTTGATGGATTGACTGAAGTTGTAATCGTTGCTATCAAAAAGGGAAAAAGGGGTCTAAAAAAGTACTTGTATCCAGGTATGTTATGATCTTTGTGTTGTTTGTCACATTCCATTAAAGGTTCAAGCAAGAAAGTAATAAATCCTTTGGATTAATTATTAAGTTATTGTAACGATTTACCTGCACCTTTGCGTTTTTCGCAGGTGGGGTCTGACCCCAAGTTTCGAGTGCTTTCCGCGTGGTACTGGACTGAGAACGAAGCAGGAGCTAGAGCAGCTCCTAGGATCCTTTCGTTGTCTCTTTTAGCCATCGTGAGCGATAGCTGGGGCAGGCGGGTGCAGGCCAAGGGGGTGCCTAGATGGTTGTCACGCCCAATTTGCATTCTATAGGAGATTGTATGGGGGGAGTGGAATAATAAACAAGAGCCTTCGGAGCTAAGATTTTTAGGAGTAAAATACGGATGCTAGGCTTTTAGATCCTTGAGGCCCGAAGTATACTGAGCATGTGTGCCATGTTGAGATCAAGGTCGGTATAACCCGCGATCCAGAAAACAGTACGTTTGGAGGATGGGAACCCCACCAGAGCATGGAGGAAACTCTGTCTTTGCGTCTAGTATGGATTAGCGAGTATTCCCAACTCGATGACTATCACTGGGCACTCGTCTGGAAGGAATTATCCGAAGCGATTGGATACATATACCTTAGCGAGATCCGGGAGAGTCCTGCAGAAGGCTGGTTTACGTTTCCTTGCAGCAAGATAGAGGCGAGTAGCTGATTGTGAGCACAGTAGTGAAAAATACTTCTACTATGTGATCGGGGTCTGACCCCAGCTCAACGAATTCTTTGTAGGTTGGCTGTTCGAGCGTATGGAAGAGGAGGGACGATATGCACAAAGTCATCGATGAACTGAGGTATCACAAAGGTAGGTTTCCCAGGAAGGCGCTGGAGAGATTGGTTGCTAGAAAGGATGAGGCCATCCCGCTTTTGCTCCGTACTTTGGACGAAGTCTTGCAGGATCCGGAAATCGCCACCGAAGATGAGGATTACATGCTCCATCTTTATAGCCTGTATCTATTGGCCCAGTTTCGGGAAAAGAAAGCTTTCCCCAAAATCTTGGAGCTGATCTCGTTGCCCCCAGATGATGTGGACTTCATGCTGGGCGATACGCTTACAGAGAGCTTGCAGAACATTCTCTATAGCACCTATGACGGAGATCTGAACTTACTTCAAGGCGTGATCGAAAATCCCTTTGTGGACGTATTCGTCAGGGGATCGGTTCTAGACGTCCTGGGTCAGCTCTATCTCGACGGGGAGATTACCAAGGAGTATCTGGTAGCTTACTTAAGGAAGCTTATTGATCGTCGGAGTTCTGAACAAGAGATGGAGGAAACCTTCACCGGCCTTGTTCAGGACATTGTGATCGAGTGCCAGCTCGTCGAGATGCTTGAGGATATCAGGAACTTGCATGACGAAGGTCGAGTTGATCAGATTATCTTCGGAGATTTCGACGAATTCTTAGAGTCCTATCAAGGCGACCATGGGCAGCGGGTGCGATATATTGAAGATGTGATCGAAGAAATGCATTGGTGGGCGTCTTTTCAAGACACAGAGGGGATGAGTGCGGAGGAGAGCTTTGCCAACCAGTCTGTACATCGTCTCAAGAAAATCCAGAGAAACTCGCCCTGTCCCTGCGGTAGTGGTAAGAAGTACAAGAGGTGTTGCGGAGCCTAGTTTGGGGACTGAGTTCTGGGATTTCTATGGGGACGAAGGAACGGGAGAGCCATGAGAGTTGCCATGCCAGTGAGCGGCTGCGGCTCAGGAGGCGGAAGCCAAATTGAAGAGTTTATCCTTACTTACCTGGCTCTGGATACATACGGGCTTGACTATATCGCAGCTGCCCCGGAGAAAGTGCACTTCGATGTCATCGATCATCTCGCGGAAGAAGCGCAGCAAGGGGCCGAAAGAAATGTATTAGCCCCTAGGCACCAAATGTCTAGGTATGAGGAGCAACCTGAGGTATGAAAGAGGGGCTTTGCGAGGGTAGAGAGAACCTATACAAAGTAGAATGTAGGGTTCTTAGGAGGATGCTTCTTGCCGAGCGAGTACAAACAAACGCTGTATGCATGTTATCTAGGTTACATCACTCAGGCCATTAACAACAATCTGGCACCTTTGTTTTTTGTTGTGTTCCATGACCAATTCGGGTTATCCTTTGAGATGCTCGGCCGTTTGGTGCTCTTAAACTTTGGTACCCAGATCGTGTCCGACATTGTTGCAGTTAAGTATGTTGATCGCATCGGCTATCGTGTTGCGGCCGTGATAGCACATGTCATGTGTTTTGTAGGCATCTTCTGCCTTGGTTTGCTGCCCTTGATCATGTCCAACATCTTATTAGCCCTTACTATAGCGGTTGTCATCTCCGCGTGGGGCGGGGGGATCACGGAGGTTATCATCAGCCCCATTGCAGAGTCTTTACCCACAAAGGCTAAAGCTGCGACCATGAGTTTACTCCATTCCTTCTATTGCTGGGGACAGATGGTTGTGGTTGTTCTTACCACTGCTTGTGTTTGGGTTTTCGGAACAGAGATTTGGTACCTTCTGCCCATGATCTGGGCCGTGATACCCTTATACAACATATTCAAGTTCAGGCGCGTTCCCTTACTATCCCTAGTACCCGAAGGGGAGGAGCTACCCATTCCACAGCTGCTTCGTTCCCCCGGGTTCCGCCTGGCTCTTGTGCTCATGCTGGCCGCTGGAGCTTCTGAACTGACCATGTCCCAGTGGTCGAGCCTCTTTGCAGAGGTCGGCCTGGGGGTTCCCAAACTGGTAGGAGATTTGGTGGGGCCGGCCCTGTTTGCTTTGTTTATGGGCATTGGAAGGACAATCTATGGTTTATGGGGTCAGCAGATCAACTTGCAGAGGACGTTACAGGCAGGAAGTCTGCTCTGCATTGTCTGTTATCTTGCGGCTGTGTTTTCCAGCATTCCCCTTCTAGCACTCTTGGGGGCAGCCTTCTGTGGCTTGTCGGTCAGTCTGATGTGGCCGGGTACGTTCAGTCTCACCTCTGCTCGCTTTCCCAAGGGCGGAACGGCTATGTTTGGCATCCTGGCCATCTGTGGTGACCTAGGCGGCTCGATTGGGCCTTGGCTTACAGGCTTTATCTCTGATCTGAGCCAGCGTTCTGCTTTCGTAGAGAGTATTGGGTTGGCTCGGGGAGTTGGTTTGGAGCAGGTGGGACTGAGGGTAGGTCTGCTCATGGGCATTGTATTCCCTGTACTCATGTTCTTCGGTATCAAGGCCATGGGCCGACGGAGTGAAGGGGTCTGACCCGGTCTTGGTCAACATCAATCGCGCCCGCATAGCTTGGTAGTTCGTTTCTTAGTTCTCCCATAGATTTGAGACTCTTGGGTTGTTTGCTGCGCTTTTAAGAGGAGCTTCCTCAAAAAGAAACCCCCTGCTCCCTGTGATAGGAACAACAACGAAGGTAGGGCCTGCTCTGCCAGGAAGATGACGCGCCTAGTTAACTATATGCGGCGTGCATACAAACAACATAGATTCGGTTGGGATACGTGTGCTGCGAGCTGTTACCTCTTCTGTCCCATTCCATCATAGTTCATGCTGGACCCCTGAGAAAACGGAGACTTCTCTCGGGGGTCTTGCGTTTTCCTGTTTGGAAGGATCCAATGGGAGACGTAGGGATGGACTTTGGCGACGCTGTACCTGTGTCTCAGCCAGAGATAACCAAATCTTTGAAACGAATACAGGATTCCCGATTTATTTGTCGAAACAAATAGAGAGTAGACGGAAAAATGGTGTGAAATATACATGTTTGGAAACGGAGGTCTAAAATGTCTATATCATTACAACAGGCTTTTGCGCAACTACGGTCTATGGTATCAAACCCCACTCTAAATCAACTAATCAAGGAAATGATTGTGGTAGGGCAGGACAAGAACTCCGATCTACATAGTTTCTATCAGATCTGCACGAATTGGATCTCAACACCTGGATTCAGGCCTGGGAGTAAAGCGCCCCTCCCAATGTTGTTGAAGGGATGTATGGAGATCATTAGTAAACAAACTGCACCCTTCGTTTACTTTTTGTTGTTTCTTCCTAAGCTTGATCCGGAGCCTGTTCGAGAAATTCAACGCATTATTGCAGCCGATTTCTCGGAAAACCCCTGGGTGCTACCGGAGAGCACGGACGACTATGTTAGGTACATCAATGCAATTAGAGATCGGGTGGAGGAGACTGTGCAGAAGGACTGGGGAGAGGAACGCCTCGCTTTGACCATTGGCTCCCTCCTTGCACTGCCGCTCGGCAGCTTACAGGGAAAACAACTAGAAAAACTACAGGAAATACTGGAAGAATTACTGGACAGACTACAAGAAGAACCACAAGAAGAACTACAAGAACAACCCCAGGAAGAACCACAAGAACAACCCCAGGAAGAACTACAAGAAGAACCCCAGGAAGAACCACAAGATGCCCCTGGCGATATCGAGAAACAAACCATGGACTTAGTCTTGGAGGACCTGGCCTCTGTGCCGGCTGATGATCCTTTTTGGTCTCGTATCGATGAGTTTGTCGCGGCTGTGCAGGACTTGCACACTCTCAAAATGGGTGCCAGAGAAACACAAGAACGAATTCGCGCAGCATTATGTCAAATGCACTCGGAATGCGGGCAGCACCTGCAAGACTACTTCCAGACATCACTGGCCCCGTGGCGCCCTGAGAACATTATCCCCGGAAAAGAGAACTTTGTACTGGAGAGCCTTCCAGAACTAGAGGCGCTCCTTCTTCATCACAAGGACCTAAGTCAAGAAACACCAAAAACGCTAGTGGAACGGAGAGAACTGCACGAGAAGTTAAGTGGGGTAGAAGAAGAGATCATGACTCGTTACGATCTGTTGAGTGCTTGTTTTGACCAACCTGATCCAGAAACTGACGCCCAACCAGCTGATTCCCAAAAAGATGAGACAGAAGGCGCAGAAGACGACCAAGCGAGCAAGGATGTCCTTACCCCGCCGGCAGAGAAAGAACCGGAGACAGTCTCTTGCGATGAACGGGAGGCAAAAAGCGAACGATCAAAGGAGAAGCCGCAGAAACAAATTCACAAACCTCGCAAAACCCGAAGAACTGCAGTAGACAGAGGCCAAAAGCAGCAGAGCAAGGCTGAACCGGATCCGCAAGAAACCCTTGAGCAACATGACCCAGTATTGGAGATGATCGAGGTCGGTGACTTGGCCGGGGCGTATTGGAGAGCGAAAGCTTTGGAGCAAAGCAACCTGGAAAGTTCCGTGCCTTCTCCCCTCATCTTGGCGATGCAGGGTTCCCGCTATTTACTGAGGCCCGGTTTCGGTCTTGCTAGTGGATTTACATATCCCCTGAAATACGACTATCAAGGGCAAGGTCGGTTTATCGAATTGGCAGCCTTAGGAGTGGGCCTGATTGGAACAGTGTTTGTTCCCAACAGTGGTAGTTTTGGTTGGCTGTTCGATCAAGAGCAGTTGCCGAACCTGCAGAAAACGATCTCGGTGATCCGGGAGTTCTCTTATCGTGGAATCGCCCTTAGTAAGCGCGATCTTTTGATGATTTCCAATCGTGACGAGCACGAGAAAGCTGTAAAGGACGCAGCTCGAAAGTGCCAGAATGTGATCAACACCTATGTCGAGCGGCGTTTTGGGTTTCCTGCAGTCAACAAGATTTGGAACAAAGTATTTGGAGAGAAGTCTTCACTGCGCCTAGCTCTGGAGAAAGTAGGAGCAGATTGCCGGGAGGAGATCGACGAGATCCGAGGCGTACTGGATACGTGGTCCACCCGCGATCATATTGAAGAGCATATTCAATCTCTCAGCGATCAGGTCCTTCCCCGTAGAGAGCGTAGCTTAAGCGCTAATGAACATGGTCGAATCGTCCGCAGCGTTAACGAGGTAGTGGAGGCCACTGGTGATTGGATTACTTTAGTCGACAGTGCTAGGTCTGGTTCGGACGCGTGGAAACAGCAGCCCATTGAACAACTTATTGGCGACTTGAAGTCCTGTCTTGCGCCGACCTTATCGGAACTCGATGAAACACGCAATTCTTCACGAGGTGCAGAAGCAGTGGGTCTGCGCTTTATTGGCGCCAATCTTCAACTGCTTTTGGATTACATTAACGGGTCCGATCTGGGAGGGGAGACCAGTGACATCTGGTCCTGGCAGGATAGTAATACCATAGAAGAGGTTTTGGCCAAGCGACTGTTACGGTATCCCGAACTTGAGTTGCTCGATAATGGTCTTCCCACGGGATCTGATTGGGACCTGCTCCTCGCCTGCCTAAAGGAGCCCAATCAGACGTGGCATCAATTGGAAAGTGACATCTTCCATGCTTGGTTGGATAAACAAGATTATCGCTTCTTCGAAGTAATCCTTGCGGGATTGGATGTGGAAGAGACAACTAGAGATGATCTGCGAACTACGGCTGTGAGACAACTACAAGGCTCCCGTGATACACTGGATCTGCACTGCCAACAGACGGTGGAGAATGTTGAACGCGCTTTGGTCAACGGCGTAATAAGTGAGGAAGAACGTGTTGAACTGCTGGTTCTGGTAGAGAGCATCGATCCTCTCACCGCTCTGCACTTTCCGCGAAAGTTTTCCACCCTCAGACGTGTTGATCGCGAATTGAGCGCGGCCGCCGATCGCAGGATTGACCATCTCAAGGGAATTTGGCAAGATTACAGCCCCAGGCTTGAGGAAATTGCCACTCCAGAGGAAGCCTCCGCTTTTCAGGACTTCGTCAAAGGGGCCATTAACGAACGAGATACCCGTGTGGTCGACGAGTACCTAGCTAAGGTGCGAGAACATCTGGAGAAGAAACAGGAGCTCCGCTTTGGCGAATGGCGTCATCAATCCCGAGACTATTTGGGAGAGTTTTTCTCTTTTCGGCAGGCCTTGGAAGAAAACGGGAAAGGACAATTGGGAAGTGCTAGAACTGCAATGAGTGAACGGAAGTCGTGGATGACGCTAAATTATGGTGGCATTCCACCCGAACAGCTTAATCAGGCAATAAGCGCAGTTGATGCATGGACGAATCTGGCCAAGAGGGATGAGGCGTTGTTTAGCCAAAGCATCATCGATCTTTTCACCTATCTAGGCTTTACCATCTCTACTCCTGTAGAAGAAAAGCTCTATAGCAGTGCCAGCAGCAACTTCCTACACCTCCCCCTGAAGATGGAAGCCAGCGAACAGGCACGACCGTTTCCGCATTTTGGTTCCCTAGCTAGACCCGCCTTCAATGTACTGATGGTCTGGGAGCGATCGGGATCAGATAACATCGTGACGGCCATTTACCGGGCGAAGCTGGGCGCTCAAAGTACGATTCTGCTTTACTTTGGAAGATTGGCAGAGTCTGTCCGAAAGCACATAACCTATATGACACGACAAGGAAGACTACCAATGGCTATTTTGGATGAGGCTTTGTTACTCTTCTTGACAGGTGAACGAGATGCGCGGCTAGGTGCATTTCTCCGTAGTTCGGTTCCATATGGTACCCTCATCCCCTACACTCCTCGTAATGTACCTCCGGAGATATTTTACGGTCGTGAAGGTGCTGTGCAGGAGCTGCAGCGTAAAGATGGTTCCTGTCTCATCTATGGTGGCAGGCAGATGGGGAAATCGGCCCTATTGCGACAGGTCAGACGGCAAGCCCATAACCCCAAGCGCCACCAATACGCTTGGGTGGAAGATGTCAAGACCCTTGGCGACAGTTATTCCCACGAAAAACCCTCCAGAATCTGGACGCGTTTTTGGGGACTCCTTTCAGATCAAGGCTTGGTCTCCGAGCGCCCTGCCAGCGACGATCAAATCATTACTGCGATTGGTTGCCTACTGAGGAAGGAACAGGATTTACAGATCATTCTTATGCTCGATGAGGCGGACGGTTTTTTGAACCAAGATGCGTTGGATGGATTTAGGACGGTTACCACATTGCGGAGACTTATGACGGACAGCGACCATCGTTTCAAAGTCATTTTTGCCGGGCTGCAACATGTCCAGCGCTTCCAGAGCCTGCCAAACCAGCCCTTAGCCCACTTTGGAACCCCTATTCTAGTAGGTCCTTTGGAAGTTCGTGCCGCAACAGCCCTTGTACGCGAGCCTCTGCAAGCTCTAGGGTTCCAACTGGATGATTCGTGCGTCTACCGGATCTTGTCCTTTACCAACTACCACCCTGGGCTGATTCAGGTCTTCTGCTATCATCTGCTCGAGCGTCTTTATGCCAAAAACCCAGTGTTCCCCATACCACATAAGCCTCTGCCAATCACAAAAGAGGATGTAGACTCCATTTATATGCAGGAGGAAGTGCGGGACGGTATTCGAGAGCGTTTTGAGTGGACGCTAGCTTTGGATCGGCGTTATCAAGTGATAACCTGGGCAATGATTGTCGCTCAAGCCCAGGACAGAGATAGTTTCGGACGAGAGTTTAGCGTGGCCGAGCTATTTGGTCTTACTCGGGAGTACTGGCTTGCGGAATTTGAGACGATGACAAACGACGAGTTTAGAGGTTTGCTGCAAGAGCTGTCGGGCCTTGGAGTCCTAATTAAGGGTCAAGGCAAGTATCGACTCAAGAGCCCAAACCTAGTGCGCTTACTGGGGACAGAAGAGGACATTCTAAATCGCTTGTATGAGTTTGTGGACAAACCAGCAAGAGTGGAGGCAGAGCCCGACGGCTTCCATCATCTGATCAATGCCAAAGGTCAGGTCTATAGCGCTTTCACTTTCGAGCAGGCGCGCAACATTGATCTACGTAACGATTTTCGTGTAGTGATTGTATCACAAGCTTTGGGCTTTGAGCACATCGAAGAGAGCATAAAGAGTCTCTATTCTGACCAGAAAAAGACAGGTGTGCGGCGGGTGAAAGTTGGGGTGGATACGGCTGCATCGATGAACAAGTTTATCGAGAAGGAGTGCGTTCGGGCCAAGAAACGAGACTACGACAACCTTGTTCTGTATCAGATCGTGGACAAAGTCGAGGCCAATCCGTTTGAAGCCATCTGTGCGGCTTGGGAGTTCTTTCAGCGGAGTGTAAGCAGCAAGAATCCAGACGGTGTCTCCTTCTTCTTTGTCCTCAATCCCCCAGTCTATTGGCATGCGTTACGTTTGGTTCCTGAGTTTTTGGAAGAATTGAATTCCCAAGGCGCAATGATGCGAGTAAAAACCTGGAACGCATGGGGAATCGGGCAACGTTTGGATGGGCTTGACAAGTTGAACAATGATCAAATCCGTAAGACTATGTTAGAGATCAGTGGAGGCTGGCCATGGTTGCTGAACGAGATTATCAGTCGCTGCGGGTCGGACGACAATTCTCAGAAAGGAGCTAAACAAATAGAAACACTGCTCCATACCGACGATGAGTTTCGCCAGAGTTTCCTTAGACAGCTGGAGTTGCCTGAGGACAATAGCCTGTCGGTCGTTTTGCATTTTTTAGTGAAGAATCCCAAGTGTCCTGTCGAATTGATAGGGCCAGAGTTGATCGAGCCTCCGATGGGATTGACACTTGAGCAATGCACCCGCGCCTTAGACTTTCTTCAACAATTCAGTCTCGTTCGTATCCTTGGAGATGCCGTGGTTGTCAACCCCACTATCCAGAAGGTGTTCTCAGCATGATTCTGTTGCGAAGCCAAAAGAGAGTTGCTGCTGAGATCGTCAATGACTTAATGAAGAACATAGCCAATGTTTTGCTGCTTCCTGCATCGGTAAGTGTTTCCGAAGTAGAGTACATTGTGGGAGAAGAGTTAAGTACGCATCCCTATTTAAACAGTGAAAGCCTAGCTCTTATGGATTGCGAAGAGGAGTCTCCAGTAAGAACCCTTAGTGAAGTATTTGGAGTTGTGTGGAAGGACAACTATGCCCCTAGGACAGTTGGAAATCTAATTCGCCATGGAGGGCTTCCTGAAGTAGTGTTTCTCCGCGGGTTTGCCGATGCGCCCGAGGAGCGGCGAAGGCGGTGGATAGAATGCATCCTCGAGATTACTGAGCTTCGAATCGACGACAGGTTTGATACTCCAACCTTTTGTGTAGTTGCCCAGGCGAGAGATCCTATGCTGCAGGGGCTCAAACCGAAGCTTGGTTTCCGAGTTCGCTATTGGTACAGGCTTTGTAGTCATGCTGAAGCGGAGACCTATTACCAAAGGATGGAAGGTAGGTCCAGACCAGGTGAACAGGTTTGGAGATCAGCTGTGTTGGCTTCCTTGGCAGGAGCGGATAGTAGTCTGGCCGAGGAACTGGGAGAAGCCGTCGTGGGGAACACCTCGGACATCTATGGACGTGTGCAGAGAGTTGGGGAGCAAACAGGTTGGTCCCGTGGGGATCTGATCAGCACAGGCATCCAACCGTTCGTTGATCAACAGTGGTTCGCACCCCTAGAGAGTTTGGACGATACTCATCCCATTCGAAATCTGTGGAGTTTGGGGTTGATAGACTACTCTTCTGAATATGGATGGGAAGTGCCTGTTTGGGTATTGACCATACTCGACGAGAAGGGAATTTTTGAACATCGGGTCTGGCGTGCCCAGCTGAAGGTTGTTCTGCCAGTGATCAATCAGTTGCGCTTACTTGTGATCAATGCTTTGATGCGAAATTACGGCACAGAATGGATGAGCTGGCCCCTACCGAACCAGGAGGAGCAGGGGGGAAGAAAATCTGAGGGGCCCTTGGATGCAGAACCAGCCTTTTTGCGCTCTCTGTTGTTCCATCACGCCCAGAAGCTGAAAGAAGAACAGATCTTTGAGTCTGCTCTGGTAGTAGCGCATTCCCTGCGAAATCGTCTTGCCCATTATGCTACTGTAGAGTATGCTGAATACGCCGACTTATTGGAGAAAGTAGACCGTCTGGGGAGTTGGCGTTAACGGTGACCCTCATTTTGCTTAACTCTACAAGGTTAACTGTCCATTCTATAACCCCCCACGGTTAAATTATTATAATTAACCTTGTGGGGTTAATTGTTTTCTGTTAGAATGAGGTCAGATTAAGGGGGTGCGGCCATGGAGGGTTCGCAAGCTTATTGGCTGGTTTTGGCGATTGCTCTAGGT
>FZPS01000049.1_pt90 | contig 12903 bp, 13 predicted proteins | sample 1817821 | NCBI WGS metagenome assembly FZPS01 (sample SAMEA104158645, study PRJEB21678) | metagenome | place: Germany | collected 2015-04-21 | reverse complement strand
ATCCATCAGCACAATGGATTATAAGTTTAAAGGTATAGATTTTTTTAAATATCTATACTAAGACGAAGGAGGAATTCCGTCAATGTCTTCAAGCAGACAAGATCATATTAGAAATTTTTGCATTATTGCACATATTGATCATGGAAAATCCACCCTTGCCGATCGAATTATCCAAACAACAGGATTGCTTACTGAAAGAGAAATGCAAGAGCAGATTCTAGATAATATGGATTTAGAACGGGAGAGAGGGATTACAATTAAATCCCAATGTGTTCGTTTAATTTACAAGGCAAAAAATGGTGAAGAATATATTTTCAATTTAATTGACACTCCAGGTCATGTGGATTTTAATTATGAAGTATCCCGTAGTTTAGCAGCTTGTGAAGGTGCTATTTTAGTTGTGGATGCAGCCCAAGGAATTGAAGCACAAACATTGGCAAATGTATACTTAGCATTAGAACATAATTTAGAAATTTTACCTGTTATCAATAAAATTGATTTGCCTAGTGCAAACCCAGATATGGTAAAAAAAGAGATAGAAGATATTATTGGTCTACCAGCCATGGATGCTCCTTTGATTTCAGCCAAAATAGGATTAAATATAGAAGAAGTTTTGGAGAAAATTGTAGAGGTAATTCCCTCCCCTCAAGGAGATCGTGAAGCTCCTCTGAAAGCGCTTGTTTTTGATTCGGTTTATGATGCTTATCGTGGAGTCATTGTATTTTGTCGTATTAAAGAAGGTAGCATTAAAAAAGGGATGAATGTCCGTATGATGGCTACAGGAAAAGAGTTTGAAGTAGTCGAAGTAGGTTTTTTTGGAGCTGGTCAATTCATTCCTACTGATGAACTTACTCCAGGTACAGTAGGGTATTTTACTGCCAGTATCAAAAACTTAAAGGATACGCGAGTAGGAGATACAGTAACAAATGTCAACAATCCTACCCAAGAACCTTTACCAGGATATAAAAAGGTAAACCCCATGGTATATTGCGGGATGTATCCAGCTGATGGAGCCAAGTACGAGGATTTAAAAGAATCATTAGAAAAGTTACAATTGAATGATGCGGCTCTTTATTTTGAACCAGAAACGTCAGCAGCTTTAGGATTTGGATTTCGTTGTGGATTTTTAGGCTTATTACATTTAGAAATTATTCAAGAAAGATTAGAAAGAGAATATAATATTGATTTAGTTACAACAGCTCCTAGTGTTATTTATAAAGTATATAAGACAAATGAAGAAATGATTCTTTTATCCAATCCTACGGAATTACCTTCACCAGCTGAAATTGATTATATGGAAGAACCCATTGTAAAAGCGGAAATAATGGTTCCTACTGATTACATAGGAGCCATTATGGAGCTGTGCCAAGAACGTAGAGGGGTTTATATTAGTATGCAATACTTAGATGAAACTCGAGCTTTATTAACATACGAGTTGCCCTTAAATGAAATTATTTATGATTTTTTTGATGCGTTAAAATCCAGAACACGAGGATATGCCTCTTTTGATTATGAATTAATTGGTTATCAACAATCCGATTTAGTTAAATTAGATATTATGATTAATCGCGAAGTAGTAGATGCTCTTTCTTTTATTGTTCATGAATCAAAAGCTTATGAACGAGGACGTAAAATTGCTGAAAAATTAAAAGATGAAATTCCAAGACATTTATTTGAAATTCCTATTCAAGCTGCTATTGGTCAGAAAGTCATAGCCAGAGAAACCATTCGAGCTCTTCGAAAAGATGTATTAGCCAAATGTTATGGAGGAGATATTAGTCGAAAGCGGAAATTATTAGAAAAGCAAAAAGAAGGTAAGAAAAGAATGCGTCAAGTAGGTAATGTTGAAGTACCTCAATCAGCTTTTATGAGTGTTTTAAAATTGGAGTAAAATAACAATGAAAAAAACGATCGGTTTATATATTCATATTCCTTTTTGTAAATCCAAATGTTATTACTGTGATTTTTTATCTAAACCCAATCAGGAAGATTATTTTCAAGCCTATGTTCAAGCCTTAGATAAGGAAATGTTAGCTTATCATAAACTGCTTTCTGATTATGTAGTAACAAGCATTTTTATTGGAGGAGGCACGCCGACGATTCTTCCAATCGAGTTATTACAAAAAATAGGGATTCGGTTAGGCGAACTTTTTTTTATCGATCCTAAGACTGAATTTACTATTGAATCCAATCCAGGAACACTTTCTTTTGAAGCATTAAGTGGATTAAAAAAAACAGGAGTAAATCGGTTAAGTATTGGTTTACAAGCTTTTCAAAATAGACTATTAAAAAAATTAGGACGAGTCCATACCCTAGAACAGTTTTTACAAAATTATGAAAATGCTTTAAAGGTTGGTTTTGACAATATTAATATTGATTTAATGTTTGGATTGCCAGAACAAGAAACACGAGATTGGGAAGAGTCTTTATTAAAAGTGATTCAATTAGATCCACCTCATCTTTCTTGTTATAGTTTGATTTTAGAAGAAGGTACTCCTTTTTTTAGGATGTGGGATCAAGGTCATCTCCTGTTACCCACGGAAGACGATACACTCCAGATGTATCGAAAGTGTATTCAGATGCTAACAGATGCAGGCTATGAACATTATGAAATTTCTAATTTTGCAAAGCCTCAAAGAAAATGTAAACATAATCTAAGATATTGGAATTGTGATGAATATGTGGGATTGGGAGTAGGAGCTCATTCTTATTTTCAAGGAATTCGATACCATAACCAAGAAAATCTAGCTCAATATATAAAAGAAAGCTACTGTCTTCAAAAATTGCAAAAAGATCCACAAGCTATACATGCTAAAGAAGCTTATGAGGAATATATGTTTTTAGGTTTACGTTTGATTCAAGGAGTATCAAAGGAAGAATTTTATCATCGTTTTCAACGATCAATGGAAGAAGTATATGGATCTGTCTTGCAAAAATTAGTCAAACTAGGATTGTTAAAAGAAGAAGAAAACAACGTTAAATTGACAAAACGGGGGCTAGAAGTAGGTAATGTAGTTTTTGAACAATTTTTATTGGAATAAATATAAAAATATCACTTGACAAATAAAAGATAGAGTGATACTTTTATGTCAGATGTTAGCACTCACAACGCTAGAGTGCTAACAATAATAAAGGAAGGGATAGTATGGATTTAAATGAAAGGAAATTAAAGATTTTACATGCGATTATTTGTGACTATTTAGAAACAGCAGAACCAGTAGGCTCGCGAACCATTTCTAAAAAATACAACTTGGGAGTTAGTTCTGCCACTATCAGGAATGAAATGTCTGATTTAGAAGAATTAGGGTTTATTATACAACCTCATACTTCTGCTGGGCGTATTCCTTCTGATAAAGGATATCGTTTATATGTAGAACAGTTAATGGAATATCCCGTAGTGGAAATGTATCAAATACAGTTAGTTAAACAAATCATCGTAGAAAAAATTGATAAAATTGAATCCATGCTTCAAGAAATTAACAAGTTATTATCAATGATAACTAATTATACAACTCTTATTTCTTCGCCAAGGCTTCATAAAACAAAGTTAAAACATATGCAGTTAATTCCTTTAGATGAACGTTCCATTATCTTAGTAACAGTAACAGATGGAAATATTGTTCGCAATCATATTTTAAATATTACAACACCTATTCCGTCTCAAACTTTATTAAGGCTTTCAAACATGTTAAATCAACGTTTACAAGGATTAACCCTAGAACAAATTAATTTGCCTTTGATACAAAGTTTAAAGCAACAGATGGGGAGTCATGGTCTTTTACTAAACGATGTATTAGATGCCATTGCAGAAACCATTCAATTTGTAGATGAACCAGAAATTTATATGAGTGGAGCTATTAATATTTTAGATTTTCCAGAATTTAATGATGTATTGAAAGCTAAAAATTTATTTCATGCCTTAGAAGAAAAAGATCTTCTTGTGACCATATTATCCCCAAAACCTTTCAAACAACAAGAACAAAATATTCAAATCACCATTGGCAATGAAAACATTGCAGAAGAGATGAAAGATTGTAGTGTTGTTACTACAAACTATCGAATTGGTGACCAGACAGTAGGAACCATAGGAGTTTTAGGCCCTACTCGTATGGATTATGGGCGTGTTGTTTCCACTCTTTCTCATTTGGTGGAATATATGGATTATATCATAAAAGATTTAATGGATGGATAAAAAGATAAAACAAGAGAAAGGGGTCAAGCCAGTGAGTAAAGATGAAACCCTAAAAAAAGAAACCAAAAAAGAAGAAGAAATAGTAGAATTGAATTCGCAAACGACAGAAGTGGAAGTAGAATCCATGGAAGAAGCAGTAGATGATGTTGATGCAGAAGTTCTTAAAAAAAAGCTAAAAGAACAGGAAGAAAAAAATAAAGAGTACTTCGATCGTTTACAGCGAACTATGGCAGAATTTGATAATTTTAGAAAGCGCACTGTAAAAGAAAAATCCAATATGTATGATATGGGTGTAAAAGATACAGTAGAAAAAATCTTACCTATTATTGATAATTTTGAAAGAGCTCTTTTGAATACAAAAGAGGGAGAAGAAATAAATGATGGTTTTGTACAAGGAGTAGAAATGATTTATAAGCAATTTAAAAACATATTAGACGAAATGGGTGTAAAGGAAATAGAAGCAATTGGAAAACCCTTTGACCCTAATTTTCATAATGCTGTTACTCATGTACAAGATGAAAAGTATAAAGAAAATGAAGTTATTGAGGAATTTCAAAAAGGATATTTATATCAGGATCAAGTCATTCGATATAGTATGGTAACTGTTGCTAATTAGTATTTCTATTGAATATAAAGAGTATTGATTTTATTGAAAATAAGGAGGAACCATTATGGGAAAAATTATAGGTATTGATTTAGGAACAACGAACTCCTGTGTCGCTGTAATGGAAGGGGGAAGTCCAGTTGTTATTCCAAATTCAGAAGGTGCTCGTACAACTCCTTCCGTTGTTGCTTTTACAAAGACAGGAGAACGTTTAGTGGGAGAACCAGCAAAGCGACAAGCCATTACAAACCCAGATAAAACAGTAGGATCCATTAAACGTCATATGGGATCTGATTATCGAGTTCAAATTGATGATAAAAATTATTCGCCTCAAGAAATTTCAGCGATGACATTGCAAAAATTAAAAGCAGATGCCGAAAGCTACTTAGGAGAAACAGTAACAGAAGCAGTGATCACTGTTCCAGCTTATTTTTCTGATAGCCAACGACAAGCAACAAAAGATGCCGGAAAAATTGCTGGCTTAGAAGTTAAAAGAATTATCAATGAACCTACAGCTGCTGCTCTTGCTTATGGCCTTGAAAATGAGCATGAACAAAAAATTATGGTCTATGACCTTGGTGGGGGAACTTTTGATGTTTCCATCATCGAAATCGGTGAAGGTGTTATTGAAGTATTAGCAACTAGCGGAGACAACCGTTTAGGTGGGGATGACTTTGATGAGCGGATCATTCGCTATTTGATTGATGAGTTTAAAAAGATAGAAGCCATTGATTTAAGTCAAGATAAAATGGCTATGCAACGTTTAAAAGAAGCAGCAGAAAAAGCAAAAATTGAATTATCTACAGCAACAACAACAAATATCAATTTACCTTTTATTACTGCTACTCAAGAAGGGCCTAAACATTTAGATATGAGTATTACCAGAGCAAAATTTGATGAATTGACAGCTGATTTAGTAGAGAGAACATTAGTGCCTGTTCGCAATGCTTTAAGTGATGCTGCTTTAGAACCTTCTGAATTGAATAAAGTAATTTTAGTAGGTGGTTCTACTCGAATTCCAGCAGTACAAAATGCTGTTAAAAACTTAACTGGTAAAGAACCTTTTAAAGGTATTAATCCTGACGAATGTGTAGCCATTGGAGCATCCATCCAAGGTGGAAAATTAGCAGGAGATGCAGGGGCAGGCGATATTCTTTTATTAGATGTTACTCCTCTTTCTCTAGGAATTGAAACATTAGGTGGAGTGGCAACAAAGTTAATCGAAAGAAATACAACGATTCCTACGAAAAAGAGTCAAATCTTCTCTACAGCAGAAGATAATCAAACAGCAGTAGATATCCATGTTGTGCAAGGGGAACGGCCCTTAGCAAAAGATAATAAAACCCTTGGCCGTTTTCGCCTAGATGGGATCCCACCAGCACAACGAGGAATTCCTCAAATCGAAGTTACTTTTGATATTGATGCTAATGGAATTGTAAATGTAAGTGCGAAAGATCTAGGAACAGGAAAAGAGCAAAGCATTACTATTACAGCCAGTTCAAATTTAAGCGATGAAGATATTGATAAAGCGGTTAAAGAAGCAGAACAATATGCAGAACAAGATAAAAAACGTAAAGAAGCCATTGATACGAAAAATGAAGCAGATTCTATGGTATTTCAAACAGAAAAAATGCTAAAAGATTTAGGTGATAAAATTGATGCGGCAGACAAGGACCGTATAGAAGAAGAATTGAAAAAATTAAAAGACCTCGTTGAAAAAACCAATGTGGAAACGATGACGGATCAAGATATCCAATCACTTGCATCTGCAAAAGATCAATTAATGACTGTTTTTCAAGAAGTATCTACAAAATTGTATCAACAACAAGGAGCACAAGCCCCTGATATGGAGACCCAATCCCAAGGAGATCCTAAAGACGATGATGTGGTAGATGCTGATTATAAAGAAATATAATGAATTGATTTAAAAGAGCCAAAGATAAAAGTCTTTGGCTTTTTCAAAGTATAATGATATAATAATAAACGTTATGAATATTGATATTTACAATAAAAGCATCCATATATATCCTTATTTATATTGTGTAAGTGGAAGGTGAAAAAAATGGCAGCAAAAAGAGATTATTATGAAATATTAGGTGTGGATCGAACTGCTTCAGAAGCAGAGATAAAAAAAGCATACCGAAAACTAGCCAAACAATACCATCCGGATATGAATCCGGATAATGAAGATGCAGAACAAAAGTTTAAAGAAGCTACAGAAGCTTATGAAGTTTTAAGTGATACAGAAAAAAGATCACAATATGATCAATTTGGTCATGCCGCTTTTAATGGAGCAGGACCTGGAGGATTTAGTGGTGGATTTACTGATTTTGATATGGGAGACATCTTTGGAAGTATGTTTGGTGATATTTTTGGTGGAGGAATGAACCAACGGCAACGAACAGGACCAATGCAAGGAGCAGATGTACGTACTTCAATTAACATTGATTTTCATGAAGCTGCCTTTGGTGTTGATAAAGAAATTGAAATTGTAGTAGGAGAAAACTGTACCACTTGTCATGGAACAGGTGCAAAACCAGGTACACAGCCACAAACATGTAAACATTGTAACGGAACGGGACAAGTACGATACAATCAAAACACCCTTTTTGGAAGTATGACCAGTATTCGAACATGTGATGTATGTCAGGGTGAGGGAAAGATTATTGCAGATCCTTGCAATACCTGTCATGGAAAAGGAATCGTAAAAAACAAAAAGAAAATTCAAGTAAATATTCCAGCAGGGATTGATCATGGACAAAGCATTCGTTTACAAGGGAAAGGAGAACCAGGCCAACGTGGAGGTCCCTATGGTGATTTATTGATTACCATTTTAGTAAAACCTCATCCTATTTTTGAAAGGCAAGGGTATGATATTTATTGTAAGATTCCTATTACCTTTGTACAAGCTGCTCTAGGTGGTAAGTTGCAAGTTCCTACATTAGATGGAAAAGTGGAATATAGCATTAAGGAAGGAACCCAAACAGGAACTACTTTTCGTTTAAAAGGCAAAGGTGTGCCTTATCTTAGAAATCCCAAGATGCGTGGAGATCAATATGTTACAGTAACCATTGATGTTCCAACAAGGTTAAACGAAGAACAAAGAAAAAAATTAGAAGAATTTGCCCAAATTAGTGGAGATGAAGTACATTCTCAGAGAAAAGGTTTTTTTGAAAAAGTAAAAGATGCTTTCGGAGAAGCTTTAAGCTAATCGTATAGGTTAAATAAAGGAGGGATTAAATTGCAGTGGATTGAAATAAAAATCATAACAAGAACAGAAGCTGTTGAAGCTATTTCTTATATGTTGACGGAATTAGGGATAAAAGGAGTTCGCATTGATGATCCTAAAGATATTTTAATGCAAGAAAAAGATGAGTGTGCATGGGATTATGTTGATGAAGCCCTCCTACAATCAAAAGATCCAGATGTGGTAGAAATTTTTTGCTATCTTTCAGAAGAAGATTATTATTTACAACGCATTGAAGAAATTAAAAGTCGTTTGGCTATGATTGCACAATTTATTCCTATTGGAGAAGGAACAGTAACCCTTCAAAAGGTAAAAGAAGAAGAATGGGCCAATGCTTGGAAACAATATTACAAACCTTTTCGAGCAGCCAAGCAAATTGTCATTGAGCCTACGTGGGAAAAGGCTACTTTTGTACAAGAAGGGGACCAGGTCATTAAACTTGACCCGGGTATGGCTTTTGGCACGGGAACTCATGAGACAACTTCTTTATGCATTCAATCATTAGAACAGTATGTGACTCCAAATGATACAATTTTGGACATTGGATGTGGTAGCGGAATTTTAGGAATTGTAGCAGGAAAGTTAGGAGCTAAAAAAGTAATTGGTGTAGATATTGATCCTAATGCCATCAAGGTGGCAAAAGAAAATGTTCAGATTAATCAAGTAGACGAGATTGTAGAGATTCGACAAGGAGACTTGTTAGAAGTAGTAGAAGAAAAAACAGATTGTATTGTAGCCAATATTATTGCCGATGTCATTATCAAACTAGTAGAATCTGTTCCACAGGTTCTTCGACCAAAAGGATTTTTTATTGCTTCCGGCATTATTATGGAACGTTTAGAAGAAGTAAAACAGGCCATTGAAAAAAGTTCCTTTGATCTTGTAGAAGTATTGACGAAGGGAGACTGGGCTGCTGTTGTTGCTCGAAAGAAAGAGTGAGAGTATGGCTAAATTTTTTGTAGATCCAAAACAAATTCAAAATGAGTCCATTCAAATCCAAAACTCTCAAGATATCATACACATTAAAAATGTTCTACGCTTAGGAAAAAAAGATAAACTTTGGATTAGTGATGGACAACAAATGGAATATGAGTGTATAATAGAGGATATAGAACAAAATGAAATCCATGTAAAGATTCTAAATAGATATAGGAGCGACAGTGAACCTGCTATACATGTCACTTTGTTTCAAGGTTTGCCAAAGTCAGATAAATTGGAATGGATTATACAAAAAGCTGTAGAATTGGGTGTTCATCAAATAGTACCCATGATTACAGAAAGGACCGTTGTTAAAATAAGTGATCCGCAAAAAATAAAGAAGAAATGGGAACGTTGGAATAAGATAGGAGAATCAGCTGCCAAACAATCAGGGCGTGGTAAGATACCATCCATTTCTTTGCCTGTTTCATATCAAGAAGCATTGCGGTTAGGAAAAGAATTAGACCATGCAATTATCCCCTATGAAAAAGAAGAAAATGAAACATTAAAGCATATTCTCCCAGTCCCTTTACAACAGTCCATTGGTATATTTATTGGACCAGAAGGCGGTTTTACATTTGAAGAAATTCAAAGAGCCAAAGAACAAAACATTGTACCTATTACGCTAGGCAAACGGATTTTACGTACAGAAACGGCAGGATTAGCAGTTTTGTCGATCATTATGTATGAGGCTGGGGAGGTATAAAATATGACAAATATAAAAATCCTAATTGTTGACGATGCTATTTTTATGCGAACTGTTTTAAAAAAAATGCTTGTGGAAGAAAATTTAACAGTTGTTGGAGAAGCTAATAGTGGTTTAGAAGCCATTGAAATGGCAAAAAAATTACAACCAGATTTAATTACCCTTGATATTACAATGCCTGAAATGGATGGAATTACAGCTATTGAAGAAATTCTCAAGGTGAGTCCTCATTCAAAAATCATTATGTGTTCAGCCATGGGACAACAAGCCATGGTGATTGATGCCATTAAGCGGGGGGCTAAGGATTTTATTGTAAAACCTTTTGAAAAATCCAGGGTTTTACAAGCAATTCAGAATGTTATGAGAGAGTAAGATTTAAACTGGTGGGGAAGCCTGCCAGTTTTCCTTTTGTAAAGAGTATGATCATTAACGATAAACAGAGGTGAGTTTGTGAAAGAGATTTATTTAGATTACGCAGCAACAACGCCGCCTTCTTCTGAATCCATTCAAAGTATGCTTAAAGTACTAGAAAAAGATTATGGAAATCCCTCTTCCTTGCATCGAAAAGGTATGAAAGCAGAAGAATATATAAAAAGAACAAGTGACGAGATCGCTAAGCATTTAAAAATAACACCAGAAGAATTGTATTATACTTCAGGAGGAACCGAATCAAATAATCTAGGAATTTTAGGAGTGGCTACTAGTTATAAAAGAACAGGTAAACATGTAATTACAACGAAGATTGAACATTCTTCTGTACAAGGTCCCTTCCAAAAGCTAGAAGAAAAAGGTTATGAAGTGACCTATGTGCCTGTTGATTCCCAAGGCTATGTAGATATAGAGTTTTTAAGACAATCCATTCGCCCAGATACCATTTTAGTGAGTATAATGCATGTGAATAATGAGATAGGCACCATTCAACCCATTGAACAAATTGGTCATTTGATCAAAGAAGTCAATCCTTTGACTCTTTTTCATGTAGATGGAGTTCAATCCTTTGGAAAATTTCCTATTTATCCAAAACGATGGAAGATTGATTTATTGAGTATTAGTGGTCATAAAATTTATGCTCCCAAAGGAATCGGTGTCTTGTATGTGGCTAAGAACACAAAAATAGAGCCTCTTTTCTATGGTGGAAATCAACAAAACGGACTACGTTCGGGGACAGAAAATGTTCCAGGTATTGTGGCTCTTTATCCAGCAGTTAAAAATGCTTATGAAAACTTGCAGGAGCATACTGCCTACTTATATCAACTAAAAAAACTTTTGGTAAAAGAGCTAACGTCCCAACTGGAAAATACATTTTTACAGGGACCTTCAGTAGAAGAGGGAGCTCCTCATATCTTAAATATACGCTTTCAAGATGTAAGAGGAGAAGTACTAGTCCATGCTTTAGAAGATAAGAAAATTTATATTTCTACTGGTTCCGCTTGTTCTTCTCGCAAATCCAATAAAAGCATGACTCTGCAAGCCATCGGATTATCTGATGAGCAAATCATGTCTTCTGTAAGAATTAGTTTATCACCTTGCACAACAAAAGAAGACATACAAAAGTGTATTTATGAAATGAAACAAATGGTACCTATGCTACGGAAATTTGTTCCAGGAGGAAAAAAGAATGAAAAAATTATTTTTAATTAAATATGGTGAAATTGCTATCAAAGGGAAAAACCGATATTTATTTGAAGATGCTTTACTACGAAACATTCGAAAAAGCATTCAAGATATTGGCTCTTTTAAATTGGTTAAGGAACAAGGTAGGATTATCGTTGAACCTAGAGATGATAACTACGATGAAGAGGAAGTTAAAGAGCGATTAACAAGAGTATTTGGCATTGTAGGGATTTGCCCTGTTATTAAAGTAGATAGCCTTGATTTTGAAGAAATTCAGAAAAATGTTTTGCTTTATATGCAAGAAACTTATCAAGATCAAAAGTTGACGTTTAAAGTAGAAGCCCGACGTTCCAATAAATCCTATCCCTTAAATTCACCAGAGATAGCAAGGGAAGTTGGAGCCTATCTACTGGAGCATATGCCTACTCTTTCTGTTGATGTACATCATCCCCAAGTACGAGTGTGGATTGAATTAAGGAATTCGGTTTATATTTATTCCAAAGTGATCCCAGGTTTAGGAGGAATGCCTGTAGGTACCAATGGAAAAGCAATGCTACTACTATCAGGAGGAATAGACAGTCCTGTTGCTGGTTGGATGATTGCTAAAAGAGGGGTCAAGTTAGAAGGCGTTTATTTTCACAGTCATCCTTATACGAGTGATCGAGCCAAAGAAAAAGTCATTGAATTGGGACGAAAATTAGCAGTTTACACAGGGGAATTTACACTTCATGTCGTTCCTTTTACAACTATCCAAATGGAAATTTATGAAAAATGTCCCCATGTACAACTTACTATTATTATGAGAAGAATCATGATGAGAATTGCAGAGGAAATAGCTAAAAAACAAAAGGCTTTTGGATTAATAACGGGAGAAAGTATTGGACAAGTAGCCAGTCAAACCATTCAAAGTTTAAGTGTGACCAATGCAGTTTGTACCTTACCTGTTTTTCGTCCACTAATTGGTTTTGATAAGCAAGAGATTATTACCATTGCAGAAAAAATTGATACCTATGAGACATCCATTCTCCCTTATGAAGATTGTTGTACTATTTTTGTTGCAAAACATCCTCAAACAAAGCCTAAATTGGAAAATATTGAGCAGTCAGAAAAACTTTTAGAACAAATGGATGTAATGATAAAAGAAGCTATTGAAAAAACAGAGGTTATTTGGGTTTCATAAAAATAAAATCCACTGTTTACAGTGGATTTTATTACACGAAATGGTTAAAAAACTTATTCAACAATAAAAGATTGAATATCTGCAATTACTTGATCTGCTTCAGCATCATCATGAATATCTAATCGAATGGGTTTACTTAAGTCTAAGCTAAAAATTCCCATAATAGATTTTGCATCAATAACATATCTACCTGATACCAAATCAAAATCAGTATCATATTTACTAATGGTATTGACAAAGTTTTTAACTTTATCGATGGAACTTAAAGAAATGTTTACAGATTTCATGATATAACCCCCTTACGCATTAAATGATGTTCTTACATGTCTATAGTACCGTTTAGGGTAATTTTTGTCAATGAGTATTTTAGCCAAAAAAATCA
>FZPS01000074.1_pt137 | contig 12906 bp, 10 predicted proteins | sample 1817821 | NCBI WGS metagenome assembly FZPS01 (sample SAMEA104158645, study PRJEB21678) | metagenome | place: Germany | collected 2015-04-21 | reverse complement strand
GCGTTGTATTGTCTCGTCATGATGGGAGCGATAAAATATAAAAATCTGCTGTATTATTGCGCCTACTATCAACCGCGCTTTCAATGGCTGTTTGTGTTGGGAGTGCTGCTCCCGACAGCTATTTGTGTTTGGTGGCTTTGGAATTTGAAGGCACTTTGTTTCCAGAAAATTTTGAGCAGGGAAACAGAGATGGCTGATCTCTCTTCTGAAGAAGCACCTCCCTTGCCGAGCTCCTCCCAGGAGCCGCAAAAAAAGGATGCAGCGCCATAACCGCTGTTTTTTAACCATGAAGCAACTAGCTCAATATCAGGACGGACGATTGGAAATCCAGGAAGTCCCTATCCCGGTGGCACCTCCTGGGGGAGCCCTGGTGCAGGTGACCCACTCGGTAATTAGCATAGGGACCGAGAAAATGAAAGTGGAACAGGCCAAAATGAATCTGCTTCAAAAAGCCATGGCCAGGCCGGACCAGGTCAGAAAAGTCATGGAAAGCGTCCGAAATCTGGGCTGGAAGAGTGCGTTGCAAAAAGTTCGCAACCGAATGGAATCTCCCACACCACTGGGTTACAGTGCTGCAGGAGTGGTTGTTGCGGTGGATGAGGGTAACACGCGCCTGCGTGTGGGGGAGCGGGTTGCCTGTGCCGGGGCTGAGTGTGCCAACCATGCCGAATTTATTGCAATGCCGGACATGCTCATGGCAAAAATTCCCGATGGTGTCCCAAATTGGATGGCGGCTTATTCCACAGTTCTCAGCATTGCTCTGCAGGCGCTTCGGCAGGGAGACGCCAAACTGGGAGAACAGGTGGTCGTAATGGGGCAGGGGTTGATAGGGTTGCTACTGACCGCTCTACTTCATGCCAACGGTGTGCGTGTGATGGCGGTGGACCTCATGAAATCCAAAGAGGCGTTTTCTGTTGAGATGGGTGCAGAGTGCTTTGTCAGCTCCAATAATTTGGCCAGTGAAGTTCGTTCGTGGACTTCAGGCTACGGCGTGGATAAAGTCTATCTTTGCACCGGTACCAAAAGCAATAAGCCAGTAGAGCAGGCGGCCGAAATTATGCGCGACAGGGGGCGTCTGGTGATTGTCGGTAATACCAAGACGGAGTTGTCCTGGAAGACTTACTATGAGAAAGAGCTCGATGTCCGCTACTCTCGCTCCTATGGGCCGGGGCGCTATGATCCCTCTTATGAATGGGGTGGTAGTGATTATCCGATTGGTTACGTGCGCTGGACTGAGCAGAGAAACCTGGATGCCTGTCTTGCCTTGATGGCTGCCGGAAAATTGAATCTGGAGGCGATCACAACCCATCGCGTGCAGTTTGAAGACTCTCTGAGTATTTACCAGGAACTCCTTAAGCCAGAATCTCAGGAAATAGGTGTTGTCTTGGAATATGCTGTCGCGGCTGAAAGCGTTTCAGAAAATGTTACGGCAAAGATAGGCGAACTGGAGAAGCAGGCGCCCCAATCCAAATTGAGCGCACCAGTTTCACAGCTTCATGTGATTGGAGCCGGCAACTTTGCCCGAACCATGCTGTTGCCGCACTTGCGCGGAAATATCCCCTTTGGCGTGGTTGTGAACCAGACAGCCTTAAGCGCAAATCATGTAAAAAATAAATTTGGTTTTCAGAGTGCTTCCACAGAAGTAGGAACCCTCCTAAAACAGGGAGAAAACGCTGCGGTTGTGATTGCTACGCGCCATCACTTGCACGCATCCCTGACCTTGGATGCACTCAATGCGGGTCTGCATGTTTTTGTTGAGAAACCACTTTGTCTTACCCGAGAAGAACTTCTGCAGATAGATGCAGCGGTGGCATCCGATAGAGGTGGCTCTGTACAGGTTGGCTTTAATCGTCGCTTTGCACCGCTCTCAGTAAAGCTCAAAGAGGTTGTTTCGGGAACGCCAGGGCCCAAGAGTGCGGTCTATCGAGTGATGGCGGGCAAGCTGGACCCCAAGCACTGGTATGCCAACTTTGCGGAAAGTGGCGGTCGAATCCTCGGAGAGGCATGTCATTTTTTTGATTACTTCTGCTGGCTCTTTTCCAGCAAACCTGTTCGCCTGTTTGCACAAACCGTTTGGCCTTCGGAAGGCGCCCTGCCGTTTCCAGACAGCATAACAGCCCAGGTGGAGTTTGCAGATGGCAGCAGCGGGCAGCTGATCTACTCTGCAGAGGGGGATAACTCTTATCCTAAAGAGAGGCTGACTGTTTTTGGTTCAGGGTTTGTTGGCGAACTGGATAACTACCAGAAGCTGCAAATCTATCGGGGCCGCAAGTGCCAGATAACAAAGGGAAGCTCCAAGGGGCATGCTGAGCAGATGGCTCGCTGGTTAAGCTTCTTGAAGGCAGAGTCTTCGCAGCCGCTGCCTTATGCGGAGTCGCGCCAGGCAATGCGCCTGACTTTTGCTGCTCTGGAATCTATCCAGCAGGGCAGGGCGGTTGCTCTGGACTAGGAGCTGGGCTTCTTGAAGGCTGCAATAAAGCTGTTAAACATCAAGTAGCGCAGAGGGGTCAGGTTCAAGCACCAATCGACGAATGGATGGACATATCGGTCTGTACAAACAATCGATTTTACCTGGCAGCCGTAGCTCTCCAAAAAGAACTTCATTTGAAGCGGGTTGGTCACCACAATCGCATCGTCATCGGGGCTGAAGATATCTTTTACAATGGGGGGCATCCGCTCAAAACGAACAGTGGCGAGATTCTTTTTTATATCTCTTCGAATTTTAGTAAGAGACTTCCAGTTGCGTAGTTTGTTTCTAACTCCCCGCATCCTGGGATGATAGTCTCTAAATCCAAGGACACGTAAAAAGTTTGGAGAAGAAACGGTAAGAGAGCCTCCAGGTTTGGTGACTCGGACCAGTTCTTTTAAAAAGTTTTCCGGCTCTTCCACATGTTCCAGTACGTTAAGGGAGCCGACCGAATCAAAAAAGTTGTCTTCAAAAGGCAGGCGTCTTCCATCATAAATAATGCACTCTGGACTGTGAGAAGAGGCGCGGGCAATGTTGGCTTCTGAAACATCAACTCCATGGGCAGAAAATCCTCGTTCTTTGAGCTTTAGGACGACTTGCCCTACACCGCAGCCGACATCTAAAATGCGCGAACCCGGTGCGAAAACTGACTGACTTCTGGGGGATGCCATTCCACTCAAAGTGTCGATATATTTGGAGTAAAACTGAATATCCCACTGTGCCAAAAACTCGGCATAGTCCTCATTTTCTTTGTACGTTTCCTGGTGTCCCATGGTCTTAAAACCTTGTTTTTTCAGCCGTTATAACCTTGTTTATCCACCCGGAGTTTCCGGGGAAAAGCAAAGAAAGCATAAAACTTCTTGCACTTTTGTCCAAGTCTGTTTACTTTACCTGCCGCGCTTGCCTCTGCAAGGCGCTTTTGAAGTAAGAACGGTGGTTAGCCGTTTTTATGTCTCAACTGGGTTGGTAGCTCAGCGGTAGAGCAGCGGCCTTTTAAGCCGTTGGTCCAGGGTTCGAATCCCTGCCGACCCACCACTTCTAGGGAATTCTTCTTTTTCATCACAGCGTTTCTTTATTTTTGGGAGAGGGTGAAGGTATTGTCTTCCTATTCATCCTTTTTATGCTAACATTTCTTTGGGCTTGGGAGTAAATTCCTGAGTTGCCCGCCTCCAGCATTGATTTAGTTTTGAGATTAGAGATTAAGCCATTGGGTGTTTTGCATGCTTTTAAACTATAAAGCTAAAAGCCCCACAAATTTCTTTACAAGAGCTAAAAAGTGTTTAGAGTAGCGGGGCAGTTGAGAGACAGCTAGGTTTCCCTCAACTGTTTGGAATAATCGTAGGAAGAAGAACGAAGAGAAGATAAGCGGCTAAGATATGGATTCTAAGGAAAAAGCCAAAAATATAGAAGAGTTTCGTATTCATGAGCGTGACACCGGGTCTGCGGATGTGCAGGTTGCTCTCTTATCAAAGCGTATTAGCGCTCTGACCGAGCATCTGCAGAAGAACAAAAAAGATCATAGTTCTCGTCGCGGTCTGATTATGATGGTGAGCCGGAGACGTAAGCTCCTGGACTATCTCCATCAAAAGGATGCAGACCGCTACGTAGCGCTGACAAAAAGATTAAAGCTGAGGAGGTAACCCTTCCAGCCGAGAACGGTTTGGAGGTCCAAAAGGACTTCTGGATGCGTGCTGATGCAGTGCCCATAGCGGTAGTGTGTGTGCTGCTATTCTGTTCTCAAAACAAACAATAATGGATACCCACCGAATCAAGCGGATTATGTTTGACGGTGGGTTGTTGTCTTTAAAGTGCCGGTAGAAGGACTTAAAGAGATAGTAGGAAGCAAGAAAGATAAGAAGAGTATGGTACATAAAGTAATAGCGCCGGCTGGCAGTAGCCAGATCACGATTCAGACCGGCATCTGGGCTCGGCAGGCAGCCGGCTCAGTTACAGTGCAACAAGGAGAAACCATTGTTTTGGTGGCCGCTGTTGCAGCAAGCAAACCCAGAGAAGATTTGGATTTTTTCCCTCTGACGGTCGACTATCGCGAAAAGGCGGCAGCGGCAGGCAAGTTCCCCGGAGGATATTTTAGAAGGGAAGGGCGCCCCACTGAAAAGGAAATTTTGACAAGCCGCTTCATTGACAGGCCTTTGCGCCCGCAGTTCCCTGATGGCTGGCTTAATGAGACGCAGGTTCAATGTATTGTTATCAGTGCTGATGGCGAGCATGACCCTGATGTTTTGGCGATTCTGGGAGCCTCGGCAGCATTGGAAATAAGTGATATCCCCTGGGCTGGCCCTTTGGGCGCACTCCGTCTGGGTCGTGTAGAGGGGCAGTTTGTCGTCAACCCGACTCACTCTCAAATGGAAGAGAGCGATTTGGACCTTGTCTATGTGGGTGATAGCGACAAAGTGGTCATGTTTGAAGGCACTGCGGATGAGATTAGCGAAGAGGACTTTAGCGCAGCAATGCAATTTGCCCAAGCTGCTATCCAGCCGATGATTGCGGCTCAGCGCGAACTTGTCAAAGCAGCCGGTAAGACTAAGAGGACTTTTGAAGCAGCGAAAACCCCTGCTGAAATTATTGAAGAAGCAAAAAATATTGTGGCCGATCGCCTGATGCCAGCTTTGACAATTGTGGGAAAGCTGGAGCGTGAAGCTGCAGTTGCTGCAATCAAAACCGAACTTGCAGAAAAGTTGACTGCCAAATTCGGGGAGGAGGCAATCAAGAATGCCGTGGTCAATAATATCTTCTCTGAGATGCAATCCTCGACAGTACGGGCGCTCCTTTTGGATAAAGGCCAGCGCATGGATGGCCGTGGACTGGATGATGTCAGACCGCTCTCAATGAGCGTTGGGATTTTGCCACGTTCTCATGGCTCTTCAATTTTCACACGCGGCGAAACCCAGGCTCTTGCCATGGCCACCTTGGGGTCCATGGAAGATGCACAGGAGTTTGACGCCTACACAGGAGGGAATCACCAAAAACAGTTTCTCCTCCACTATAACTTCCCGAACTTCTCCGTTGGCGAAACTGGTCGCATCATGGGACCGGGGCGCCGTGAAATTGGTCATGGTGCTTTGGCAGAGCGCTCAATTGAGCCGATGTTGCCTCTGGAGGATTATCCCTATGCTATCCGTATCTCAACAGAGGTGCTGGAATCAAACGGCTCCAGCTCCATGGCGACTGTTTGCGCAGGCACTCTGGCACTGATGGATGCAGGAGTCCCGATTGTTCGTCCTGTGGCTGGTATCAGCGCGGGGCTCTGCACAGAATTTGATGAACAAGGCAATCTGAAGCGCCATGTGGTGATGACAGATATCATGGGCTGGGAAGATGCCTTTGGTGATATGGATTGCAAGATTGCCGGAACCGAAAAAGGGATCACCGGTTTTCAACTGGACCTGAAGCTCAGGGGGGTATCTTTGGATATTATTTCTGAAGCTTTAGAAAAAACCCGTCTGGCCAGACTCTCTATCCTCAAGGAGATGAAAGATTGTATTCCTGCTCCCAGAGAAAATATCAGTAAATATGCTCCGCGCATAGTCTCCTTGAAGATTCCTGAAGATAAGATCGGCGCCTTGATTGGCCCTGGCGGCAAGAACATTAAAGCACTTTGCGATGAATCAGGCTGTGAAATCAATATTGAAGATGATGGTACTGTCCGTATTTATGGCAATAACGAAGAAGGAATGTTGATAGCCCGTGCTGCTGTTGAGGCTCTCTCCGCTGAAATTAAAGTGGGTGAGATATACAGAGGTAAGGTGGTTTCCATTAAGGAGTTTGGCTGTTTTGTGGAAGTGCTTCCTGGCAAGGAAGGCCTTGTGCATATTAGTGAACTGGCCAATTTCCGCGTGAAGCAGGTAGAAGACATTGTCAAAGTGGGCGATACTTTCCCTGTTAAGTGCGTTGGTGTAGACGAAAGAGGTCGTGTCCGTCTTTCGCGTAAAGCTGCCATGGCTGATCGTGAACGTGAAATGAAAGGCGGAGGGGAAAAAGAAGGTTATCCTGCCGAGTAACAGTCCCATTTAAGTATCTACTAAACCAAAAAACCCGCTTTTAGAAGCGGGTTTTTTGGTTGATAAACTTGGCAAAGATTATGGTTTGCTCTCTAGTTGAAGAGGAGCATACTCTCAGGCTTTTGGAGGTTTTCCGGTTTGGCAGCATTTAATTGCTGAAGTATTTCCTGGGTAAGGTCATGCCTGCCTAAATCAAATATGACAACCCGATAGGGGTTAGAGGAGTCAATAGAGCTGTTTAAAACCAGCGTATAACCTTCCTTTTGTGCCTGCTTGGAAACAGCTTCATTTACTTTGTCGAGAATTTCCTCTTGAGCACGTTTCTTTCTGGCAGCCAGGTTTTTAATTGCGTTTTCTCTGAAGCTGGCTAAAGCGCCTTCGAGCTTGGCTCTTTCTTCAAATGCTTGCCTGGCTTCTTCCTCGTTTTTGCTCAAAACCTCAGGAGCTAGCTCTTTATCTTGGGAGCTTTTCAAGATTTCAGCCAGTTTTTGGTCTGCAGCTTCATAAAGCTTGCGTGCCTCAGCAGCCTCTTCTACGAGGCGTTGGTTCGCTTGTTGATAAGCGGCATCTTGCTGCCAGGTTACATAGTAATTTTCCAAAACCTTGCGAACGTCAATAGTCGCTATCTTTTGGGATTGTGCCTGTCCGTTAAGCGCGAATATCAGACAAGCCAGAGTGGATAGAATTATTTTTTTCATAATAGAGAGGTGTTTATAGTGTGATAGTTTAAAATTCACGTGTGTAGCCGACGCTAAAATTGAAACGTCCACTGCCACTTTCATTTTTGCCGTTAATAGGGATGCCGTAATCAAAGCGGAGCGGCCCCAGCATTGGAATATTTAATCGAACCCCCAAGCCGATGTCATCAGCCCACCCCAGTTTTCCGTAGATCGGATCCTCTCGCTGTGTAGGATCAAAGTCGTAGGAATCGGGGTTGATCCAGCCTATGTCATAGAAAGCTGCCAGCCGGAGGTAGTTTTCAACAATTGGCACAGAGTATTCCAAGCTTCCAAAAACATAAGTCTGGCCACCCACAGGTTCCCCTTGAATCAGAGGACCCAAGTGGCGATATTTATAGCCGCGCATGTCATAGGCGCCGCCCAGATAATACTTTTCATAAAAAGGAACGTGGCTGGAATTATTGTAGGTATCCATGGTTCCTGCCCTGCCAAGCACCTCCAGAACATCTCCTTCTCCAAACCCTTTAAAATACCAAGCGGTGCGCAGCTCCAGCTTGTAGAAGCTGAAGTCTCCCCCAATTGGCCCACCAGCAACCTGCGGCATAAACTCTGTGCGCTGACCTCTATTGGGGAGCATCGTTGAGTTACGCGTGTCGTAGGCGATGGAGGGCATGATTTTAGATATCAGGTTTGCACCCTGATCCTGGCGGATCACATAAGGCGCTTTATCTGTCACGTTTTTGATATCGACATTTTCAAGCGAGTACGCCAGGCCACCGATCCAGAAGTCATTCCAGAGAGTCCGTGAGAGCCCGACCTTGCCGCCCAGGATTTCCTCTTCAAATTCATCTGAATAGTAACTGATTTGGCGCCAGTAGAAGTCAGTGCTCAATGTGAGCTTACGTCCAAAGAGCCAAGGCTCTACAAAGGAAAGGATATAGTCTTGGCGCTTGGTACCCAGAGTGGCGCGCAGACGCATTTTCTGGCCTCCGCCCATAAAATAAGGGGGTTTGAAGAGATCAAAGTTACTTTGAGAAACTTCGGCATAACCAAACAGATTATCCACTGTGCTGAAACCGGCCCCAATCATAAAGTTGGCCGTATCTTGCTCCTCGATGTTTAAAATCAAGTTCTTTTGGTCTGGAATGTCTGTCGGCTCGGGTTGAGGATCGACTTTTGAGAAATACTGGAGACCCTCCAGGCGTTTTTTGCTCAGTTTGACACGGGTCATGTCAAACGTCTCTCCGGGAGTGATAGCCAATTCGCGGCGAATCACCTTATCTTTAGTCTTTGTGTTGCCTCGTATCTCAATTTTCTCAACATAGGACTTACTGAATTCCTCAATTCGATAGACAAGGTCGATCGTCGAGTCTTCCACATTAGGAATTTTTACGGCAATAATAGAGGCATCAATATATCCGCGGGAGCCGTAAAAATCTTGAATAGCGTCCACATCAGCAGAGAGACCCTTTGGTGAGAAAACCTCTCCGGTCAACATGGTGGGGCGCTTGAGTTTGCCCTCAGTATAGACTCCGCGCAAGATTTCATCCGAACTAAAAAGAGTGTTTCCCTCGAAAGAGATTTTACCCACGCGGTACATCTTTCCCTCATCCAGGTCAAAGTGAACTACCATTCGCTTATCGCTAACAGCTTCAGAGGTGACCTCATTGATTTTGAAATCGAGATAGCCAGCATTGTGGTAAAGATCAATCAGTTTTTCCTGATCTTCGACCAGCTGGTCATCTTTGAGTGTTCCGCTGCCAGTCACAAAAGAGAGAAACCAAAATCTGCGGGTTTTGACGGTCTTTCTAAGTTTCTTTTGTTTGAAAACGTCGGCGTTTTCAAAAGTCACATCTTTGATTTTAATTTTAGATGCCTCTACAATCTCGAAAACCACACTTGCTCGGCCCGCTTTTTCATCTACGTTTGTAGTGTATTCAACTGTCGTTTTCTGACGTCCGTTACGTTGATATCTTTTAAGAATATCCTGTTTGTCTTTGAAGAGTTTATGTTCATCCAACGGCTGGCCCACTTTGGAAGAAAGCTTTTTGAGGAGAACACGACGCGTGTAGTGTTCATTGCCAATGAACTGAATATCTGTAATAGTCGGCTTGGCCTGGACAAAAAAAGTAAGCGCAACATCGCCAACACCCTGATCTTCTTCACCTACCCGTATGTTATAGAAATAACCCGTGGAGTAGAGATTTTTGATACTGTCATTGACCGCTGTTCGAAGATAGGGGTCCCCCGGTTTAATGCGAATATTTGAACGGATATAATCATCATTAACCGATTGCGGCCCCACATGGGTAATGAGAACTTTTTGAACTGTGCCCATGGGTTCTTGAGCGGTTCCTGGTTGACTGCCGCAAAGTAAAAGGGCGACAATCACGGCACAAATTCTAATCCTATTTCTCATGGGTAAGTACTAACGTACATCTTCGTGACGCACTCGGGCCACGCTATCAAAGCGAGTATAGTTTTTCAAGAAAATTAAATCCACTTCTCCCGTAGGGCCATTGCGCTGTTTGGCAATGACCAATTTGACCTCAATGGAAGTCTGAACGTGATGACTTTGCTGTTCCTCTTCTTCCTCTCCTCTGCGTGAGTCATTGGCTGAAGCAGGGGGTCTGTAAATCAAAAGAACGAGGTCTGCATCCTGCTCAATAGCACCGGATTCCCGCAGGTCTGAGAGCTTGGGAGCGCGATTTTTTTCTTTTTCAACATCGCGATTGAGCTGACTCAGCACGATAATCGGGACACCCAGCTCTTTGGCGAGACTTTTAATGCCGTTTGAAATGTCTGCTATTTCCTGCTGTCGGTTGCTGTCTCCGCGAACCATGCTTGAATGGAGGAGCTGTAAATAGTCTATGACGAAAAGTTTAATTCCCTTTTCCATCATACGCCGTGCGCGGCTTCTCAGGTTGAGAATACTCAACCCCGGAGTGTCATCGATGTAGATAGGGGCTGAGGCCAGTTTACCGGCTTCTCCAGTCATTTTAGTAAAATCATTTGTGCTAAGTGTACCGCTTCGAATATTTTGCATACTCACTCGTGCACGCGAGCAAAGCATACGCATTACCAGTGACTCGGCTGTCATTTCCAGACTAAAAACACCCACAGGTTCTCCCTGTTCAATAGCGACATACTCAGCAATGTTCATCGCCAGCGAGGTTTTACCCATTGAGGGACGTGCAGCTATCACGATCATTTCTCCTGCATGCAGTCCGGCGGTCATCCTGTCCAGGTCAGGGAAGCCGGTTCCAATGCCTGTCAGTTCTCCCTTGCGGTTAAAATAGCTTTGAACTAACTGGAATGCGCTTTTGACGAGCTCATTCATTTCAAGAGAAGAAGTCTGCACCCACTCGCCGTTAATTCGGAGAATCTCTTTCTCTGCCTGGTCCATGAGCGACTCTACATCTGAGGGATTGGAAAAGACATCTTCAGTAAGTGTCGTGCAAGTTTGTACCAGGCTCCTCAAAAGATATTTATCTCGGACGATATTGAGATAATACTCCATATTGAGCGGGGAGGGCGGTGCATCTTTGAGAGAAGAGATATAGGGTACCCCCCCTGCAGAGTCTAAAAGAGCCCTGTCCCGGAGGCGTTGAATTAAAGTTAGTTCATCAATGGCTGCACCTTCCTCGTTCATCTGAATCATTTGATTGATCAAGGTCTGGTGGCGAATATCGTAAAAAATGCCTTCGAACTGGTCTTTGCCTTTGAGCTTGGAGGCAAACAAGGAGAGATTGTTTCTTGGGTCCAGTAAAATACAACCCAATACTCCCTGCTCAGCCTCAATAGAAAAAGGCACCTGCCTGCCTGGCAGAGACATACCAACAATGGCAGAGCTGGCTGGAGCCTTTGAACTTCGTCTCTTGCGAGGCTTCGGTCCGGAACTTTGAAGACCAACGATATCACCAGTGGAAGCTGGTTGAGGGGGAATCAAACTTTCATCACTTGGGAAAGGTGCTGACTCACTAGCATGAGACTCTTCATTGAGTAAGGTGAAAAGTTCTGGAGTAGTGGCACTTGCCTCTATGTTTTCTCTATTTTCTGGTGTCTGTTTTGTCTTTTTCATTTCAAGTTTTTCTCGGATTGTCTCGAGCCAGTTCCTCATAACCATACATAACTATTGGAGCTGGAGTCAAAATTAGTGTATTAAAACTTATTCACATAGCACCAACATAGTGATAGAAAAAAGGTTAAAGATACCACTATCTGATACATCTTAAAGGCGCTTCTATGGTTCTCAGAATTTCAGCTTGCAGTGGTATCGACTTTTCTGTAGATTGTCCCCGTCCATTCCAGGACAATCTCCCGCAAATGGGGTCATAGCTCAGTTGGTAGAGCGTCTCGTTCGCAATGAGAAGGTCTGGGGTTCGATCCCCCATGGCTCCACCATTTGCAGGGTGTTTCTTCCTTCACGCCAATTAAAAATTTTTAATAACGACACCGCATTCCTCCTTGACTTTTTTATTCATCATAGTAAATTGTGTCTGCCTGGTTTGCCGGGTGATTATTTTTATCTTTGATTAGAATTGCTTTGAGGGTTGTTTTTGCTATTCAGCTTTAACATCTTGATATTAAGTCTGATAGAGGCACTCGAAATATATTCTTATCGCTGAGGTGATAATATTTTTTATTTTTTTGCCGTCGGTCCTCCCGAAGTGACCATGGCATTGCCTTGTCTAAATTTTTTCTCGTAATGCCACAGATAACCAATGGATGCAGAGACTGTTATCGCAAACAGGGAAGAAAATAAAAGTGATCGCTCCACGCTGCCTGCAATATGCCTGAATCGCTAAAGAGCAGAACCGTCAGCGGTGTTTTCTGGAGCGGTGTTGAGCGATTTTCAGTCCAGGCGGTACAGTTGGTAATTGGGATACTGATTGCGCGTGTATTGAGCCCCACGGATTATGGCATTGTCGGTATGCTTGCCATTTTCCTAAGCATCTCGCAGATGCTCATTAGCAGTGGTTTTGTAGCCGCTTTAATTAGAAAAATTGATCGTACTCAGACAGATTGTTCCACAGTATTTTATTTTAAGAAGCGCTTCACCCTTTTTTGGAAACGGTATTTCTTGCTCTATTATTTCAATCTTCCCTGGTTCTTTGATAAATACAGCTTTCATTTTTCCCATATGATTTCGTCCTCTCCGCTTTATAATTTTTTACTTATTCAAAATATACCGTCATAGCATTGTCATAGAATACTTTTCCCAATTCCGCATCTGAAAAGATATCGGCACTTGTAATATATTCGATAAGATTAGTATACTTTTCCCTGGTAAGCACCGATGGCACATCCGTGCCCCAGATCAGTTTTTCCGCGCCTACAATATCCCTTGCCATTTTTATATACTTTCTGCCAGTATGGTACGGATATGTTTCGGGAGCTAAATTCCATGGAACTGCAGCCAAATCAAACCAGACATTATCCAGTTTTAATGTTTCCAGGCCGTTTTTCAGCTCAAGAGTATCATTCAAAGTCGGTGCCAGCAGATGGCATATGACAATCTTCATTTCCGGATACTTCTTTGCAATGTTATAAACGGCTTCTACCTGAAAGCTGGCCATGCCGGGGCTTCCGATATCCAACACCAATGTACCCCTCCTTTTTGCCACAATAGAGAATATATCGTCAAATATTTCCCCGTCTATAGCAAAGTCTTCGTGATATCCCATTAAGCCGCCGCCGGAGCTCACTTCGAACTTGATTATTTTCAGCTTCATAACAT
>FZPS01000049.1_pt258 | contig 12911 bp, 14 predicted proteins | sample 1817821 | NCBI WGS metagenome assembly FZPS01 (sample SAMEA104158645, study PRJEB21678) | metagenome | place: Germany | collected 2015-04-21 | reverse complement strand
CCAATGGAAGGGTCACGCATACCATATTTTAAAATCCAAATGGATAGGAATACTAAAATACTGTTTAACATTAAAGATACAACAACAATATTTGCATTTAATTTAGCATCTAAATAAGCAGGTATTAAAGAAATCACAAAACCAGTTAAAGCTCCCATAATAAGAAGTGTAGGTATCATGATCACTGGTGGCAATCCGGATTTGCCCAAGTAAATGGATGTTAGAGTAACAATACATCCAGAAAACATAAAGATCCCTTCTCCGGAAAGATTAAACTTATTTACTGCATACATAAAACAAAAGCATAATCCAGTAAAAGTAAAGGGAATGGCAAGATTAATGATACTACCAATACGTCTTTGCGATGATAATGGTCCTAGAACGAACTGCCTGATTATAAAAATCGGATCATCACTAATCGCATATAAAATTATTAAGGCAATTAGATAAGCTATACCGATTGCAACAAGAATTCTTACAAGTTCAACCGTTGTTTCGATTCTTCTTGTTTTATTCATAATACATTCTCCATTTCCTTTGCAGTCATTGTTTTTATTCCCAGCATATATTCACCTAATTCATCCTCAGATACCTCATTAGCCTTAGGAAAAGCTGCAACAACCTTACCTTTTCTCATAACTAAAAGGCGGTCAGAACATTCAAGAACCTCGTTTAGATCTGCTGAAATAAGCAAGGTAGCGGTACCTTCTGTACGAGATTTCTTAACAATTGTCTTACGAATCATTTCTGCAGCCCCAACATCAATTCCTCTTGTTGGTTGATTCGCCAGAATGAAATTAGAACCGGAAGTAAATTCTCTTGCTACGACTACTTTTTGAATATTACCACCTGATAGCATACGAACAGGTTGATTCTTATCATCACATGCAATTTCAAAATCCTTAATATACTGATCCACCAATTGATCAATGTATTTGTGCTTTATAAATAATCCTTTACGATATTCAGGAAGAAAAAATCGATCTGAAATAATATTATCTTTTATCGACAGATCTGGCGCACATCCATGACGCATTCTATCTTCTGGTATATAAGCAAGACCCATCTTTCTTATTTCATGAACGGTCTTACCTGCAATATCTTGATTATTAATTTTCACTTCTCCGGAAGAGAATGTATCCATACCACATAACACATCCGATAATTCACTTTGTCCATTCCCTTCTACCCCTGCAATTCCTACAACTTCTCCTTTTCTTATATCAAAGGATATACCATCTATAACTTTTTTCCCCGTTTCATTTATTTTCACTAAATTTTTAATCTTTACGACTACTTCTTCTGGTTTTGGATCCTCTTTATCTATTTTTAATACTACATCTCTTCCAACCATTAATCGGGAGATATCCGATTCATTCATATTCTCCAATTCATAACTTCCTAAACAATACCCATGTCTTAGAACCGTAACTCTACTACAAATGCGCTTAACTTCCTCTAGTTTGTGAGAAATAAAAATAATGGAATGACCGCCTTCTTTTAGGAGTAGAAGTTGTTCAAATAACTCATCTGTCTCTTGGGGTGTAAGAACAGCAGTAGGTTCATCCATAATAATAATCTTAGCCCCTCGAATTAATACTTTCATAATCTCTACCTTTTGCATCTGTCCCACAGATAAATCTTCTACTTTAGAAAGAGGATCAATATTGAAACGATACTTATCGGCAACTTCTTGTGTCATTTTTACTGCTTTATTAAAATCAAATAAACCTTTCTTCATCGGTTCAATACCTAAGGCAACATTCTCGGCTACGGTAAGGGATGGAAGGAGCATAAAATGTTGATGGACCATTCCTATTCCTTTATCAATTGCATCTAACGTATTCTCTATTTTTACATGTTCTCCATTAATATAAACACTTCCTGATTGTGGCGACTCAAGTCCAAATAAGACTTTCATTAATGTAGTCTTTCCTGCTCCATTCTCACCAACAAGTGCTAATATTTCTCCTTTATTTAACCAAAATGTGATGTTTTTATTGGCTACGAAGCCATTATCATAAATTTTAGTAATATTATCCATCCTTAAAACTTCTTGTGCCATTGTTTTTCCTCCTATTGGTAAATCATGCAGGACCTCTAAAAGAAATCCTGCATGATTTACTTACTAGTTATTAGGGTGTTACAGAATCTAGTAAGGACTGATATTCTGATTCATTAGCAAAATCATAATAAGATTTAACTTTTATTTCGCCTGAAATAATCTTATCTTGTGTTTCTTTCATTTTTGTTCTAATTTCCTCTGGAACATTTTTTACAAAGAAATCATTTTCAACATATCCAACTGAATTTTCAGCAAGACCTAGACGATTTACTTTTTTCCAAACATCTTTTCCTGCGTCAATATCATGGAATAAAGAGACAAATGAATCTCCTACATTTTTTAACATGGAAGTTAAAATAACATCTGCAAGTTCAGGGTTCTCTGACTCTTTATAATATGAATACTGATCAGAGTCTACACCAATTGCCCAAGTTCCCGTCTCTTTACATGCCTCAAAAAGTCCTCCACCGGAACCACCTGCTACTTGATAGAATACGTCTGCTTTTTTATCTCTTGCTTGAGTTAAACAAAGTTCTTTCATTTTTGCTGGATCTGTCCATGAACCTACGGTTGCCTTAACTACTTTACAGTTTGGATCATAATTTTTAACACCTTCCACAAATCCTGTTACAAAGTCTGCAATCACAGGGTTATCCATACCAACATTAACAGCCACTACTTTTGATTTTGACATACCTGCTGCAAGCTGTCCTACCATGTAAGAGCCTTCATTTTGTGCATAGAAAATAATTGCAACGTTTTCAGGTATTTCTGATTCTTCCATTAAATCATCAAATAAAATAAACTTATGATCTGGGTATTCTTTTGCTAATTTTAATAAAACATCTCTGAACGTTGATGATGCTACAATATATTCATATCCTTCATCCATCGTATCAAGTATCGTATCTTCCCATTTATCCGCTTTTGTTTCATCGCCTGCCTCTACGGTTTTACAATCCCAACCTTCTTTACGCAGTACCTTCATTCCTTCTTCACCAGAATCACTAAAAGATTTATCACCTAAAGCTCCTACAATATAAGCAATACGCCCTTTTCCAGAAGATCCTCCTGTTTTACTTGGTTGATTCTTTTCTCCACATGCGGTAAGGGAAAAAATCATTGCTAATGTTAAACTTACTGCCATTGCTTTTTTCATAAACTTATTCATATTCTTCCTCCTTATTTTTTCATTCTGATGTCAGATTTCGAATCCATTTCATAGAGCGGATTCTTGCGATTCCGACTAAAGCTTCTAAAACAATATTAAATTTAATAATAGCAATTACAACAATGGGTGACCAATGAAATACAAAGGCTCCTAAAGAAGCAAGAGGAATTGTGATCATCCACATCGTAAAAATATCTGCAATAAATCCTGTTTTCCCATCTCCTCCAGCACGTAGTGTTGCAATTAATCCTGTCATTTCCATCCCCGAAAAAGGCCATATTATTGCAAAAATGAGTACAAACCATTTTGCATAGGTTCTGGCTTCTGCAGAAAGATGATATAAACTGATAAAAGGAATGCTTACCACTAAAGTCAAAATTCCAATACCAATGCCACCAATGAAGCCTATCACAAGCATACTATTTGCTTGTTTTTTAATTTCTTTCTTTTTTGCTCCTGAACCAATGGTTTTACCCATGGTAACAGAACACGCATGTAAAGTTCCATTCATAAAGCAGCTTACAAGTTGATTTAATACATTTGCCACATTATAACCACCAACCACTGTTTTACCCATCTGCCCTGTTATTGCACTTCCTGCCGTAGTACCTGTAGACCAGATTAATTCATGAGCGATAATTGGAGTGCTAATTAAGTAGTAATTCCTACTTAATTTTTTATCTCTACGTAAAAGGTCCTTAAATTTTAACCCTATATTCTTTTCCCTGAAAAACACATATCCTACTAAAATTAAAAACTCTACTAATCTTGCTACCACTGCTCCTAAGGCTGCTCCATTGATTCCCATTTCTGGCAATCCAAATTTCCCAAAAATAAAGCAATAATCTAAAAAAACATTAAGTGGATAGGATATTGCATTTGCATAAAAAGAAATTCCAACCTGTTCAATTCCTCTACAACACGCAAATAACATAGTGCTAATTGCACAAGGTAAATACATGCATGCCGCAATTTGTAAATAGGATGAACCTAATGTAATAATTTCAAGATCATTGCTATAAATTCTCATAAATACATTGGGAAAAAACATAACAAAAGCAGAAACTAAAATGGCAAAGATAGAAATTGATCTTATTCCTATGGCAAAAAGAGTTTTTATTTCTTCTTTGGCTTGCTTACCCCAATATTGAGCGATGAGTACAGAACAACCAGCAGAAAAACCATGGCATAATGTGTAAAATATAAAAAAGATTTGTTGTGCTTGTGATACTGCTGTCATATGAATCTGATCAATACTTCCTAACATAATGCTATCTGCAGTATCTACGCTAACTCGCAAAAACTGTTGAATAATAATAGGAATTGCTAAGACCATAATGTTTGTATAAAACCTTTTTTCTGTAACAATGGGAAATGTTTTCCTTTGTGTTGTGTTCATTTATTATACGCTACTTTCTATGCACCCTATGAGCCATTCTTTAAATTTGTTGATATCTAAGTCAACAGCTACGCTTACATTTGGTTTCTTACCAAGTTTACCTCTAACGTCAACCATCGTATGTCCAGCCGTATATACACCTTCACATTCAACATCCACATAGTAATCGATACAAGTAAGACATTCGGGATAAATTGCTGCTGCAAGCGCAAGAGCATCGTGCATCATTGCATCTTCTCCACCTTCACTATGCCTACTGAACATATATTCTAATATATCTGCTACCAATATAGATGCCTTTGTTCCTGCTTTTCTTACTCTTTGTTCATCATCTCGGTTTAAAATGGCTCTTTCTGTTACATCAAGTCCAACCATAGTCATGGGTATCCCACTATTAATGACTATTTTTGCAGCAACCGGATCGACCCATATATTAAACTCGGCTGTTGTTGTCACATTACCACCTCTTACTGCACCACCCATAAACCAAATATGCTTTATTTCACTAATAATTTCTGGATAGAGAGATATTGCCATGGCAATGTTTGTCATTGGACCAATTACCAAAAGTTCTAGATTTCCTTTTTGTTTCTTAGCCTCTTTACGTATCATCTCGATGGCATTATCTTCACAAAACGTACGAATTTTTGCCTCTGGAAGCGTAATGGTTCCTAAGCCTGTTTGCCCATGGGTCGTCCCATAATAATTTCCTCTTGGATATAAAGGAATTTCAGCCCCTTTCGCTACCAAAACTTGATCTGCTTTTAGATATTCGACTAAATTTAAATTATTTTTTGACGTATATTGATGTGCTACATTACCATTGACAGATGTAAGTGCAACGACCTCCATATCCTTACTATATAGAGCAGCAATAATAGCAATTGCATCATCGGTACCTGTATCGCAATCAATAATAAAGGTCCTCCGTCCCATTTATCCACCTCCCCTCATTCTTTTTTACACATCATTTTTCATTCTGCTTCTTTTTTGTTTGTAATTTTAACTAGTAAAACATTTTAGTAAATTGTTTTTTTAATGCATGTTTTCATACTATGATCTTATCACTTAATTTCTATTTGTCAATAGTTTTTTACAAAATTAGTTAAGAAAATATTTTCTTAAATCATTTTCTTATGCAATACGTACATTATTTTAGAGGTATTTCATTGACAAATGATCTAGTCTACTTCATAATATTATTTATAGCAACCTACTCATTCAAATTCAAAAGAAAATAAAAAGGGGCGATATTTGTGACCATTAAAGATATTGCTGAATTGGCTGGCGTTTCAATATCTACCGTATCTAAGATTATTAATAATAAAGATGAAAATATTAATACTGAAACAAGAAATCGAGTGTTAAAAATTGTAAAAGACTATAATTATATTCCCTATGGTGCAGCTAGGACAAACTCTACTACCCGAACATTTATCTTAGGTGTATTATTAAAATCAAAATCACAAACCAATCTTTTTTTGAATGGAGCTGTAAAAATTGCGCAAGAAAGTGGATATAGTATTTTAATATATGATAGTATGGAAGACCCAACTCGAGAATTAAAAAACATTACCTCTCTATGTAAAAATAATGTAGATGGAGTTATTTGGGAGCCCGTAAACAAAAAAAGTCTTAAGCATAAACGTTATTTTGAAAAACAAGGCATTGAAGTTTGCTGTATTAATATGCCAACGAATCCGGATTCTTATTTTATTGATTTTGTCCAAATGGGATATAAGGCAACAAGTATCTTATTAAAATATGGGCATACGAAAGTCGGTTGTTTGACAAAACAAAACAGTTCACGATCTGATATGGTTTTTGAAGGGTTTAAAAAATGCCTTTTTGACAATGAAGTTCCTTATAATGACAATATGAATTTACCCATTGAATCCACTGAGTGGTATCATCATATTCTTACTCATAATCCTACTGGAATTGTTAGTACTCACTATTCTTCCTCTTTGATCCTTATGGAACATCTCTCAAAAATTCAGTTTTTTATCCCTTATGATCTATCCTTAGTGAGTTTAAGGGATGATGTACGAGAAGATATTCGTTTCCCTATGATTTCGAGTATTAAAATTCCCTATTATGAATTCGGTGAATTTACCTGCCAACGCTTAATTGATCAATGCGAAAAAAAAGAAAGTCCAGTTCAAGTGTTTCAAACTGACTTTCCGCTAGAAAATACAAGTAGCCTTTCTATTCCATTTTCATCACGAAATAAAAAAATCATCGTGGTAGGTAGTATTAATATCGATATTACATTAAATGTGAATGAACTTCCTCAACCTGGAAGAACCATAAGTACAAACAAACACTCTATTATGACAGGTGGAAAAGGAGCCAATCAAGCTGTTGGAGCTGCCAAATTAGGAAGCGATGTCGCACTGGTCGGAAAAGTTGGCAATGACTATGAATCCAATCTAGTCTATTCCTGTATGCAAGAGCATAATGTAGATGCCCAAGCTCTTAAACGAGATCCCCATTTAGAAACTGGAAAAGCATATATCCACCTACAAAATGATGGAGAGAGTATGATCACTATTTTAACTGGAGCCAATGACCATTTATACCCTGATGACATTTATTCTTATCCAAAGCTTTTTGAAAACGCTGGATATTGTCTTCTTCAGACAGAAGTACCCGAAGAAACGATTTTAGCTGCCGCAAAACAAGCCCATAAGTATGGTGTAAAGAATATTTTAAAACCGGCTGCTATCAACAAAATTAGTCCTTCCTTGATAAAATTAATCGATATTTTTGTTCCCAATCGAAAAGAAGCTGAAATCTTATGTCCTGATATTCCTGATATCAAACAAAAAGCTCTTCATTTTATCGATCTGGGAGCAAAAACAGTTATCATCACCCTAGGGCGATCGGGATGTTATATTCAATCCCCTTCTTTTTCAGGATATATTCCTGCTGCTAACTTTATTCCTGTGGATACAACAGGAGCTGCCGATGCATTCATTGCCACACTAGCTGTTTATCTTTCTTCCGGTTATACCATTGAAAATGCAGCTAGAATCGCAACTTATGCTGCAGGTTTTTGTATCTCTCGACAAGGAGTCATACCTGCTCTTGTGGATCGCAATTCTTTAGAGACTTATATCAAGAGCATTGAGCCCGAGCTATTACGTTAGTATTCTCAAATAAGGATACTAACGTAACCATTATATAAAGCTTTGTATAAATTTACATTTTTATTTTTGAAGTTAATCCACTCTTTTATCACCTAAGAAAAACAGTGCTACTGTACCAATACCTGTGTGGGAACCGATGACAGTACCTACGCTATTAATCATTACTGGCTCTTTTAAATGGGGAAAATTTTCTTCAATTAAATCAGCTACTTTTCGTGCATCATCATAACATGCTGAGTGGGATATAAAACATTTGCCTGAATACTCGAGTCCATTTTCTACATGTTCTTTCATTTTCTTCACTATTTCATTAATTACATGTTTCTTCCCCCGAATTTTTGAACGTGGAATCAACTTTCCATCATCGTCCATGTTTAATAAGGGACAGATATGTAATAAACTTCCCACCACTGCAGAAGTGGCCGATATACGACCTCCACGTTTATAATGAGTAAGATCCGTAGAAAAAAACCAATGATGAACCTTTAACTTATTTTCCTCTACCCATGTATAAACTTCTTCAATGGTTGCACCACAATGACGCATATCAGCAGCTAAATCAGTAAGTAATCCATAACCTGAAGAAGCACCTAGGGAATCTACAATCATAATTTTCCGTTCTGGATACCTAGATAATAGTTCTTCCCTTGCTATGCATGCTGAATTGTATACACCTGACAAACCTGTAGAAAGAGAAATGTGTAATATGTCTTTCGAATCCTTTAGATAAGGTTCAAAAAAATCTATAAACTGCCCCACATTTACCTGAGAAGTTGTTGGCATTGCTCCTTGTTCTATTCGATGATAAAATTCTTCAAAAGACATGGTTCGTCCGAGATCATCTGGATATTCTTTCCCATCTATATTAAAATGGAAAGATACAAAAGGAATCTTTCTTTTTTGAAAGTATTCATAAGGCATGTCTGCTGTAGAACAACAAGTTAGAATAAAATTTGGCATCTTCAACACTCCTTCATCATTATGTTTTTATTGATATCGATATTGTTCTCCTATGGTTTTATAAATTAGCTCATATCCAGCATTATTAGGATGAATACCATCAGAACATAAGAAAACATTATAAGTATTATATTTCAAAAAAGCAGAACGTATATCGATGATCGGGACACCCATTTTAGTAGCTAAAAGCATAACTTCAACATTATACATTTCTTGCCAACGATAAATCATATTAATATCTCCAAGCCATTTCAATATATTATTCTTATTTAGACCTTTCGAAATCCAATTAAAATATCGATTGGGATCTAGGGGAGGTAGATTCAACATGATTGGATTTCCACCATTACCACATATTTCTTCGATTAAATTCCCATATAATCTTCGAAATTCACCAATGGGCGTCTTGGGTAAATGTTCTTTTTGTGGATTGTCTGCTATCTCTTGCCAATTAAAATCACAATCATTGCCACCTACTTCTAAAAAAATATTTTTATAGCCTATAAGTTCAACCGCATGCCTTTTTACAACAGATAAACACTTTGAAACAGTACATCCAAACATTGAATAATTTTTAATATTAATTCCTTCCCGTCCAAGTATTTTCTCTACATTCATCTTTATTGCCTTATATCGACTTGTCTCATGCTGAAAGATTATGCCTTTACCAATGGAATCTCCAAAAACACAAATATCCATAAAACTCATACTGAACACCTCTCTTTTTAATATTTTCTCCTAACGTGAAATATCATTGACACCAATGTTAAATAGAACACATATAAAATCCAAGCAATACCCCAAATAGTAAACTTCATCGATATAAGTAAATATAAAAAAGTTGTTACGATCAATCCTGAAGTTAAAAGTCGAATATCTCTTTCAATAAGAGATATATTTTTTTTATTTATAATATAATCTGTTATAATATAGAAAAATAGTAGGATGATAATCAATAACCAACTACGATTCCATATACTTTTTGAATGTACTACGGATAAATATAAGGATGGAAACACATAGAGTAAAGGTATTAAACTAAAATAAATCAATGCTATACCCCATCTGCCCATGGTTTTAAAATTAAATAATTTAGTGTATTCATATAAGCTTGTTGAAAAATAAACTAGGTATATAAAAAAGCCTCCTACAGCTATTAGCCATGTATTATTAAAGGATTTTAAAATAACCATGCTTACAAAGAGATATACAAATGTTAGAAGAACAAAATAAAACGTAGTAAAGGACCCAAGATTAATAAGAGTCTTTTTCAATGCACCAAGAGAACTGCCTTTCTCAACTTCTTTAATAGCTTCCTTATAATCAGCCATCATTTCAATGGCTTGCTTATAAGATTCATCCTGGCTTATCCCCATATGTAAACAATCATTATATTTATCTAACATTATGGAATATAGCTCATCACGAACTTCCACAATCTCATTTGTTTTTGGGTACATAAAAAACTTTCTATTTATGTATTTTTTTAGTCTTTTCTCCATTCTCCCCACCCCCAATCAAATTATTCAAAATCATATTTATTTCTTTCCATTCCTTTACTTTTTGAATATATACTTCTCTACCTTCTGGAGTAATTCTATAATATTTCCGCCTTGCACCACTTTCCTCATTTCCCCAATAGCTTGTAATCAATTTATCTTTTTCCATGCGTTTAAAGGCCGTATAAACTGTAGCATCTTTAATATCTAGCAAACCTTTTCCTCGTTCTATAATGGTTTTCATTATTTCATAACCATAAGAATCCTTTTCCATAAGAATGGCTAAAATAATAGTTTCTGTATTTCCTCTTAAAATCTCACTTGAATAACGCACTTCATCTCCTCCGATACCTAATCAGGTTAGATATATTGTAACCTGGATATTTATGTATGTCAATAAATATCTTTATCAACATTATTCTTCTAGCTTTTGTTTGGCTTTTACAATACAAAAGAAAAATAAAAAAAGCGTCTGATTAGAAATAATCGGACGCTTTTTTAAAAATAAACTTTGTAATTTTGAACTAACTTTCTTGGAAGTCGGCAATAATTATCTCTTACGTAACTGATGTACGGAATTAATTTTTCTAAAACATACGATATATAGTACTGTCTCTAACAGTTCATACACTATATATTGATAATTTCAAATCTCTCATTCCTGATCGTGCGTAAATTAATTATCACTTATAGTTAGTTTGTAATTCTTTTGTTTGAACTGTTTCATAACTTTGACCATTGTAGCTATAATTAATAGCGTAATCGTTAATTAAACTCTTTCAATTATTATGTCTTTACAGCTAATGGTTAACTCATGAATGTCCTCTCCTGCAAAAAGCATATGAGCTTCATACCCACCTTGGTTGTAATACAATTCCTCATACAACCAATAGCTTTCTTCTATAGATTTTTCTTGTTTAATAATTTTAGCTTCTTTGAAAGTAATTTTATTATTTTCAGTAAATCCACCACTTGTGTCCAAAAAAAATACTATGTCTTGTTTAAACTCGCAACTCATCACTTGACAATCATGGAATCCGAATCTTTCTCGCAATTGTTCTGAAATCATTTCTTTCTTTTGCACTTTGGTATATTCATTCAAAACCCTGCGAACCTTTATTTCATTTTCCTTGCTTAACCTTTTGAGTTGGCTTAATATTTCCTTTGTACAATAACCAAGTGCAAATACTCTAGGGTCAGCAATTTGAGAATAAAGATTGGTCGCTAAATTATTAATGTTTTCAGATTGAATTATATCCTGTCTCTTATTAAATTCAATTTTACATTTATCTACATCAAATGGTTCTCGTGAATCATATTCTTCAATAAGTTTATTAATGTGGTCCTTTTCTTCCTCAGGCATATGATACACTATTGTATCTTCATCGTGAATCTCTTCCCCTGCAATAAATTTTTCAGCAGAAATAAACACTGAGCCATCATAAATTTCAAGCATTTCTCGGGGATCAAAATCATATAATTCACGTTCCATTTTTATAAATTCTTTTTCTTTTCTTTTTTTTAGTCGTAGATATAAGTCTTCATCCTTTTGATAAGTGCCTTTGTGGGATCTCATTCCAAAATGAAGCCCTGTCATTTGACATAAGCCATACCATTCCTTAGTAAGATATCTCATATTATCTCCCTCATTAATTAAACTTTATCACTACTTTATTCACATTCAAAAACATCGACTCTCCATATTATCGGATATTTCTCAGCCCATTTTTGAATAGAATTAACTTGTTCTTTAGTATCAACGGTAATTAATGTTTCATCTCCATAATGAGCACTAGTAAAGATATATTCACTTCCTCTTTTCAAATTTAGAGTAAACCATTTTATATATCCTTCTTTGGTTAAATGGTTAGTTATAATCTCTTCTTCTACTTCTGGAACTAACTTACCTCGATATACAATTTCCTTAGTTCTATTATTAGGTATTAATTTTCCAAACTTTTGTCCAGATTGAATGCCTTCCATATCATCTTCCCAAAGTCTCATTTCAAATTCATCAGTATTTTTAAGTGCTTCTGTCACTAAATCTATCCACCATTCATAGCTATCAAATATTGGCGCTATATTATTTTTGGCAATTGTAGTTTTATCAACCATAAATGTAACATTGTATTCCATTTAATCGCTCCCATTTATTCATCTCATTATTCTGAACCTGCAATTGTACTCTTATCTTAATCTAATACTTTTTGGGTTCATAAGGTAAAAGAGCATCATCTAGATTAGCATCTGTCCAATTCCTATTTATCTGTATGATAATTCAATTGTTAGTCCGTAATTATTTACTGTTAAACATAAATCTACTGATGAGACACCAAGTAGTTATTCTTTATTTTTTAGTTCTAAAAATATAGGTGCTATATTTAGTAAAACAGAAACAATTGTCAGAAACCATAACACCTTTTCCATAGTAGGTACAACATCTAATAAAGCCAGCCAATCTTCACCTTTTACCCAATTAGATACAAGGCTATGTTCTGCACAGAGTGTTAAAGCTGTAAATGATAATCCCATTGCCATAGCAAGTTTATAGTCTTTTCCTGTATTATACATATAAAGATTTATAAAAGTTGCTACTATAGCAATAAGTCCTAATATTAACCACATAATTATACCTCCATCTTATTTTTATATTAGCTGAATATAA
>FZPS01000186.1_pt348 | contig 12923 bp, 15 predicted proteins | sample 1817821 | NCBI WGS metagenome assembly FZPS01 (sample SAMEA104158645, study PRJEB21678) | metagenome | place: Germany | collected 2015-04-21 | reverse complement strand
AAATCATTATGAGTCATAGAAACATTAGCTCCATTTTCAATTAATTCTTCATCACTCATATTTTCTCCATTTACAAGGTTTGTAGGATAAGAAGCTCCTAAAGCCAAATGACATGAAGCATTTTCATCAAATAAAGTATCATAAAATAAAATATCAGATTGAGAAATTGGTGTATCAAACGATATTAATGCAACTTCCCCAAGTCTACAAGAACCTTCATCAAGTTCAATTAGATTTTTAAGTGCATCTTCATTTTTTTCTGCATTATATTCTACTGCAACACCATCTTTAAACCTTATCCAAAAATTTTCAATTAATTTTCCTTGATAATTAAGTGGTTTTGTAGCATATACTATTCCATCTGTCCCACTTCTATCTGGCATTGTAAATACCTCTTCAGTAGGCATGTTTGGATTAAATGGAATATTGTTTAAAGTAAAATCCTGTCCACCTCTCCATATATGATTTTTAACTAATTTAACAGTTAAATCAGTACCTAAATCATTAGTAAAATGTAGTTTATCAAAGTTAAACTCATTCATTTTACTATAATAATGTTTTAATTTTTTATTATGTTCTTCCCAAATTTGTATAGGGTCATTTTCTTCATCAATGGAAACTGTATGTAAAATCGCTTCCCAAAGAGCTTGCACTCCTTCTTTTTCATCTAAATCAGGAAACACTTTTTTAGCCCATACCTCATTAGGAACAGCAACTATTGTCCATTGACCATGATTACTTAGTGTGTAATACATATAAGGTTTAATTGCCTTAGACATTTCTAAAGTCACTTGTTGTATTTTGTTTGTATCAATATGACTTAGTAAGTCAGGTACAGTACTTCTTATATGAATAAAGCAACATTTTTTATCAAGGGCTGCCTTATATCTGTCAATAGCCCAAGAAGGTACCTCTTTTAATAAATCTGTTTCAACATTTTCATAAGCAAGTTTAGTAAGTATGTCATCACTATACCTTGTTTCTACTTGACTAGCCCCTGCCTTATAAGCTTCATTTACAACATGTCTTGCAAATTGATAATGATCAACACTACAATTTACAACCACATACTGACCTTTTTGAACATTTGCACCAACTTTAACTGTAAGTTCTGCATATTTTTGTAATATATTGTCGTTTATTTCCATTATTTACTCTCCTTTAGACACTGGTAACATTGCTGCACCAATAACGCCAGGTTCATCAAGTTTTGCTTCAACAAATTGAGTGTTTCTCATAGGTACATGGACTAACTCTTTATATTTTTCTATTACTTGAGGTAAGAATTTATCTTTAGATTTCATCATTCCTCCACCAAGGATAAACATCCATGGGTCACTAACATGAGCAATCATAGAAAACATAAGTGCTAAATCATAAATAACCTTATCTACAATTTCTTTTGCTTCTTTATTTCCTTGTTGAGCAAGATCAAACACATTCCCTGCATGTTCTATTTCTATATCTTTTATTTTAGCTTTAGCTTTTCTTACTATAGCTGTACCACTTGCTTCATTTTCAACTGCACCTGGATTTAAATGGTTTAATTTTTCACCATTATGATCAACTATAAGATTTGCAATTTCTCCTGCAAATCCATTTTGTCCAGAAACAACTTGACCATTAGCGATTAATGCACCACCAATACCAGTTGATATTGTAACATAATAAACCACTGGAAGACCTTTACCTGCACCAACAAGTGCTTCAGCTAATCCTGCAACATTTGCATCATTATCAATAAATGTTGGAATATTAAACTCTTCTGTTATCTCTTTTGCTAAAGGATAACCTGTAAAGCCGTATAGATTTGTTGACATAACCATCTTTCCATTAATAGTGTCACAAGGTCCTGGCACACCAATTCCAATACCTGCCACTTCTTGATAATTAGGTATTTTTCTTATTAATTCTTTAATATTTTTCATTACCTTTTCAGGACCTTCAGTACCATATGATGGCCCTTTTTCTTGTGCAAGTATTTTTCCATCACTAGAAACCTTTGCAACTCTAACATTTGTACCACCTAAATCAATTCCAATATAAGTTTTCATATCATTACTCTCCTTTTATACTCTCCTATTAAATCATGATTTTTAAAATCATTAATTTTAACCATTACAAATTCACCTAAGTTCAATTTTTCATCTGAATAAACAAAAACTTGTCCATCTATTCCATCAGGAGCATGCATAAAGCCTCTTCCCCTATAAACATTTAATAATGCATCATACCCCTCAATTAAAACTTCTATTGTTTCATTAATATACTTTTTATTATTTAAATTAGTAATTTCATTTTGAGTATTCATTAAAATATTTAATCTTTCTATTTTAATGTCTTCATCTATTTCATTATCCATATCATATGCTTTTGTATCTTCTTCTTTAGAATATGTAAAAGCACCTAATTTATCCCATTTAATTTCTTCTATAAAATTTAATGTATCATTAAAATCATCACTAGTTTCATAAGGAAATCCTACTATTATTGTAGTTCTTAAAATAGGATTTTTAAATGTTATTCTTATTCTTTCAATAACATTTTTTATCTCTTCAACACTACCTCTTCGATTCATTAATTTAAGTAATTTATCATTTCCATATTGAACAGGTATATCAAAATAAGGTAAAACTTTATTTAACTTTGATATACCTTTTATTAATTCTTCATCTATTTCATCAGGATACATATATAAAACTCTTATCCAATGTAATTCTTCAATATTATTTAATTCGCTTAATAAATCTAATAATCTTCTTTTACCATATAAATCTAATCCATATCTTGTTGTATCTTGTGCAATTATATTTAATTCCTTAACACCCATTTTAACTAATTTATTAGCTTCTATTATCAACTCTTCTATAGGTGTTGAAATATATCTTCCTCTAATTAATGGAATTGCACAATAAGAACACCTATTATCACAACCATCACTAATCCTTAAATAAGCCATCCAAGGTTTTCCAGATAACACTCTATCAGTTTTTCCATAAGTATTACTTATTTTTATACCTAATTCTTCACTTAAAATATCACCTAAATTATTATATTCAGATATTTTTATAAATTTATCTACTTCATATAATTCTTCTTCTAATTCTTTTTTATATCGTTGTACAAGACATCCCATCACAATTAAATGTTTACAATTTTCATATTCACTCATTTGTAATATTGTATCTATGGCCTCTTTTTTTGCTGGTTCAATAAAACCACATGTATTAATAATTATGGCATCTGCCTCATTAAAATTATTTGTAATTTTCAAATCATTACTAATTAATAATCCTAATAATTTTTCTGTATCAACCAAATTTTTGCTACATCCTAATGAAACTATTGCAATCTTCATATATCAATATTCCTTATATATAATTTTATCACACACTTATACTAGATTAACAAAGTGATAATTTTAATCTAAACTTTTTAATAAACTTTCCAATAACTAATACTATAAGGTTTAAGTTCACTTCCGCCACCAAAATCATGTTTTTCATTAGTAATTAAATCAATAGCTCTGCCAGCTTGTGCATCAAAATGAGCAATATATGGTTCTTTATCAATATTAATCGCAACCATTATTTTTTCATTATCAACACTTCTTTCAAATATTAATTGTCTGTTTGTAAGAAGTTTTTTAGATATCTTTCCATATAAAAATGCTTTTTCTTCCTTATGGATTTTAATTAATTTACTAATATAATCAAACAAATCATTTTCAATATAATTATCAAAATAAGGTCTTAATTCTTTATCACTTTCTCTAGTTCTAACACCCTTTGCTCCCCATTCACTACCATAATAAATTGAAGGAATTCCTGGAATAGAAAACAAAATACCATAAGCTATTTTCAAATGATTTTCATCTTTTAAAATGCTTGCAATTCTATTTACATCATGATTATCTAAAAAGTTTAATGTATAAGATCCAACATATCTTCTGTTAAAATGCTCTTCTAAAGAATGCCATAATTCAAATAAGTTTAAATCATTTAAACTAGACCACATTCCTTTATACAATTGATAATTAGTTACACTATCCATCATTTCATTATTCATAATTCTATTTAAATCGCCATGTAACATTTCTCCTACCAAAAAGAAATCTTTTTTATATGATTTTGTAAATGAATTTAGTCTTCTCATATAATTTTCATCAACCATATAAGCAACATCTAATCTAATGCCATCTATATCAAATTCATCAATCCAAAATTTTACAGTATTAATTAAATAATCTACAACTTCTGGATTTTTTAAGTTTAATTTAACTAATTCATTATGACCTTCCCAATTTTCATAATAAAACATTCCATCATGAACCCTATTAAAGTCAATGTTAAACCAATATCTAAATCTAGAGTTTTCTCTGTATTTTAATACATCTTTAAAAGCCCAAAATCCTTTTCCTACATGATTAAACACACCATCAATTATTACTTTAATACCATTTTCGTGTAATTTAGTGCATAAGTTTTTAAAATCTTCATTAGTTCCTAATCTACTATCAATTTTTCTAAAATCAATTGTGTCATATCCGTGATATTCACTTTCAAAAATAGGACAAAAATAAATAGCATCACATCCTAATTTTTTTATATGCCCTATAATACTTTCTACCTTATCTAACCTATGTTTTAATACAAAATCATTTCGATACAAAGAATTTGTAAATCCAAAAGGATATATTTGATAAATGACACTTTTTTTATACCACATATTCACACCTCACATGATATGATTATACTACAAATGAGACTAGAAGAACTAACAATGAGGATAGCCCTAAATAAAATAAGAAGGGATAATTTCAATAAAAACATTAAAAATAATTTATTATTTTTAGATTTTGATGGTGTAATAAATATTCCAATATTTAATTTTAGTTTATTTACAAATAAAGAATTAGAGGATTTATATAATAAAGCTAATCCAGATAGAATTAAAAATTTAAATAAATTATGTAAAATGTTTAATTTAAATATCGTAATTTCATCAAGTTGGAGAATATCTGGTTTAGAATATTGTATAGATTATTTATTAAAATCTGGACTTGATCCTAGTATTAATATAGTAGGAATGACTAAATTAGAAAAAGGATATAAAAAAAGGTTCTATAAAATATATGAATATTTAATAGAAAATCCTTATTTTACTAACTTTATTATTATTGATGATTTAGACATGTTTTATTTAAACTCATTTTTAATTAAAACAAAGTTTGAAGATGGTTTTGATGAAAAAAAATTAAAAGAAGCTATAGATTTATGTAATAAGTTTATCTAGCTCTGTTTTTAATTTTTCTATTAATTCTTTTGAATTTTCTTTTGTAAGCATATTATATTTATTAAACAGTATAGATCTATGTAAACTCCACACAGGAGCATTATTAGGTACATCACTATCTTCTCTAGGAAAAATATGAAAAGTTAAATGATCAGAATTGCTTAATAACTCAATATCTACACCTTCACAATCAAATGCTTTATATACAGCTTCTTGTACAATCAACAATTCACTCAAATATTTAATTTGTTCTTCTTTTTCTAAATCTCTTAAGCTTCTTGCATGATTTTTATAAATAAATAAAGTATAACCTTTAAAGTATTGATGATCACCTAAAACTACATATCCAGTTTCAAGTTCCTTTACAAAAAAAGGAAATTTTTTATTTTTAATAATTTCTATTCTTTTACAAGTATAACAATTCATTTTATCCTCCAGTTAGCTATAACTAATCACTTTGATTGACTATTAAAATATATAGCCTTATATTAAATATAAGGCGGTGATTATTATGAATATTACAGATGTAATCATTATAGCAATTATAAGTTTATTAGTCATTTACAGCATAAGATCCCTATATAAAAATAGAGGAAGTTGTGGTGGATCATGTGCTGGATGTAGCAGTGCAAATAGATGTAATAGCATGAAAAGCTTTTATGAAGATTATAAAAAAGATCAAAATATTGCAAATTAAAAATCACTTGGAAATCCAAGTGATTTTAAGTTTTATTACATAATTCCAAAAAATGACAATATGATAGATACAACAATAATACCAAATATTAATTGTACAGCATTAACATTCTTATTTTTAATTAAATAATGTAAGAATAACACAAATCCTAATGGCAACATATTAGGTAATATTGTATCAAATATTCCTTGAACAGGAACAACATCAAATATTACGAAAGTTTCTGGAAACGAGAAGTTAACATAAGATGGAATAAGTGCTCCAACAACCATAACTCCAAGTACTCCTGCAGCTTTTGTGATAGCTGTTGCATTATCACGAATTAAATCTATTGCATTTGTACCTAGGTTATATCCTAAGTGTCCAAGAGGTACTCTTGAAATTGCACCAAAGAAATGAATAACCATATATACAATTGGTCCAAGAATTGAACCTTGTTTATTTAATGAAACTGCAATTGCTGCTGATATTGGTAATAGTGTAAACCAGAATATAGCATCTCCAAGTCCTGCTAAAGGACCAAACAAACCGTTTTTAATATTTCTGATTAATTCTCTATCTTCTCCTGCTTCTTCTAAAGATAAAATTAATCCGTTTAAGAAAGTTGCCATGTGCATTTCTGTATTGATGAAATCAATGTTATTTGTCATTGCAGCTGCAACTTCTTCAGTATTATCTCCATATATTTTCTTAAAATAAGGAGCCATTGTGAAACAAAATCCCATTGCTTGCATTCTTTCATAGTTAAATCCTAATTGTAAAACAGCAGAAAGCAAACTCATGTTTGTTATGTCTTTTTTAGTTAATTTATTTCTAGATACCGTCATCATCAACACCTCCTACATCATAAGCTTGTCTGTCTTTGCTGTTAATGTAGCTTAAGAATGTTATACATACAGCTATTATAGCTATAGGTAGTACGTTGCCCATTTCTACATATGTAGCAATTATAAAACCAATAAATAGGTATGCAACATTATCAACCTTTAACATAACTTTAAGTAATAATGCTAACCCAACTCCTGGTAATAAATTTCCAGCAACTCTAAATCCGTGAATTAGCCATTCTGGGAATTGACTAACTAATACAGTAATAGGTTCTTGAATCAAGTATGCTGATAAAAATATTACTACTGCACTAACTAAAGCTTTACCAAATGCTGCTAAAGCAATTAATCTTCCTAGTGCTGCTACATCCCCTCTAGCACAAATATCATCAGCAAATTTCATCAATCCTGAATATAACGTACTTAAAATCATACCAATCCATTGTCCTAACAATGCAAAAGGTAACGATAAACCTAGTGCTGCTTCTGCAGATACTCCACTAGTATAAGCGATTACAGTAGTCATAATTCCTGCTATAAGTGGATTAGGTGGAACTGTACCACCAATTGTTAAAAGTCCCAAATAAGCAAGTTCTGCTACTGCTCCTGAAGATAATCCCAATTGTACATCTCCTAATACTATCCCCGAAAAGAAACACACTATAATTGGCCTGAAAATCAAAAACACTTCCATTTGTTGGTCTATACTACCTATAAATGCAATTAGAGCCAACAATAAGCCTTGAACCAAGGTTATTTCCACAAACTACACCTCCTTTTATATATTGTAGATTCTATCACCTGGTAAAATCTGAATAAATACTGATACCCCTTTGGCTTTCATAGCCTCAAAATCTTCTAAATCTTTGTCATCAACATAAACATGTGATTCTTGATGAACTACTTTTCCCTCACTATAGTGCATATTTCCAACATTTAATTTTTCAATTGGAACTCCACCATCAACTAAGCGTCTAGCACTTTGAGGATCCCTTACAACAATATAGATTTTTTGTCTTGGACTAGCTTTCCATACGGTTTCAATAGTTTTTTCAATACTAAAAAACCTTATTCCTACTCTAGCTAATTCTGCAGTCATGGACATTAAAGTTTGCTGAATTGGATCATTTGCCGCTTCGTCATCAGCAACAATAATTAAATTTGCATTTAATGAATTTACCCAAGCCACCCCTACTTGACCATGAACAAGCCTATTATCGATTCTTGTCATTAAAATATTTGGTTTTTTCATAGCAAGCCTCCTTTATATAAATACATTATATTATGAAATCAAGAAAAATAAAGTGTTTTAGTAAATTTTTTGTGATAATGTATAGTTATAGAAAGTGAGATAAAAATATGAAAAAGAAAAACACTATGTTGGATTATATTGAACTAACACCAAGTAAGGTATTAGAAAATATAAAAAATCCACAAGAACTAACAAAAACTCTAACTGATGAATATATTGCTAACAATTATAATGAAATATGTATTGTTGCTAGTGGTTCAAGTTTCAATTCTTCACACTGCGCTAAACCATTTATGGAAGACATCTTAGGTGTAAGAGTTAATATACTTTCTCCATCAAATTTCACAAATTATTACAAACATAATAAAACTGATTTTATATTTGTAATTTCTCAAAGTGGTTATAGTACAAATGCAATAGAAGCTTTAAAGAAAATGAAAGAACTTAATGTTAAAGCTATAGGAGTTACTAGTAATGTTGAAAGTGATTTTAAAGAGTATGCAGATATAGTCGTTGATTATAAAGTTGGTATAGAAACTGTTGGTTATGTAACTGTAGGAGTTATTACACTTATACAATTCTTAATGACTTTTGCATTAAATGCATCATTACAATTAAATAAAATATCTAATGAAAAATATGATGAAGTAATAAATGAAATAAAAAAATCAACAGAATTACATAAAGAAATACAAGAAAAATCCCATAAATTTATTCAAAAACATTACAAATCTCTTTCTTCAATGCAAAAAGTATATGTATGTTCAAGTGGTGCAGGTATGGGTATTGCTTATGAAGCAGCTTTAAAGATTGGTGAAACTGTTAAAGTTCCTGCCTTTGCATATGATGCTGAAGAATATCTTCATGGACCAAACTTACAATTATCACCAGAATATACTATATTTATAATTGATACTAATGATAAAGATAGTGAAAGAATTAAACAAATATATCAAGCAACTAAAGTTGTAAGTGATAATACATTCTTTATAGGAAGTAATATTGATGAAAATAGTATTTATAGTGATACTAATTTAAATCCTTTATTAACTCCTTTATATTACTTACCTTTCTTTCAATTGATTTCATATCAAATCACTGAAGATTTACACAGATGGGAACAACATCCATTATTAAAAGAATTTAAGAAAATTGCTGTATCTAAAAGTAAAAGATTTGAAGATTAAGATTAACAAAATATAAAAGTCACTATATTCAAGTGACTTTTTGTATGCTTACAATTTACCTAGTTTTGTTTTTATTATATCAACTGTAGTTTTCCAATCTTTTTCTTCTAAAGTTTTATTTTTATCGTTATATCTATTTTCTAATCTATTCCTTAATTCTTCAATCTCATGGCTATGTTCTATTAGTTTATGAAGATTTTCATCATTTACATAATTAATTATATAATTTCTAATTGTATTTTCATTCATCACATCATGTATATGAATATTTAAAACTTTATTAACCATTTCATAATATAAGATTAATTGATCTTTTATAAACTCATGTAAACTATCTATATTTTCAATATATTTATTATAATTATATTCATTTCCTTTAAAATCAATTACTTTAACAGCTCTTTTTAAATCATTGTTTAAATCTTTTTTAATTTTATCAATAAACTTATCATTTTTATCATTCATATCATTCATAAAATCAAAATAATTAGGATGTAAATTATTAAAATTTTCTTTTGCTTGTTTTATACTTTTTTCTAAATCATCATTACTATACATTTTTTTATATACTAAAACAGGAAAAAACAACATAGTGATAAACGAAGCTCCAATAAATCTTATTGGCCAAATAATAATTGATTCTGGTTTAAATTCTCCAAAATCCCATAAATTAATCTTATTGTTTTTTGTAAGACTTAATTTTTCATCTAATTCTTGTATGTTTTTTAAGAAAATCTGGTGGTCTTCCCTCCATTTTTTTTGTTTTTCTAAATCATCTAAATTAATTATTTTATATTCTTCTATTTCTTCCAAAATAATTTTTAAATGTTCAATTGTTTTAAGTGGAGTTGTAATATGAAGTGCTAAAAAATGTTCATCAATAATTGTACTATGCATTGTTATCTTCCCTACAAACATCAATCCACTCTGGATATTCTGTAATCCTTTCTAGTTCACTTAAACTAAGTCTTATTGCACTATTAAAACTTCCACAAGCAGGATAAACATACTCATGTTTTTTTAATGATTTATCTAAATAAATCTTAACTCCTTCTTTTAAAGCAAAAGGACAAACTCCACCCACTTTATGACCAGTGTAATATTCTACTTCATCATGTTTTAACATCCTTGCTTTTGCATTAAATAAATTCTTATATCTTCTATTATCTACTCTACTATCACCAGAAACACAAACAACAATACAATTATCATTAATTTTAAATGACAATGTTTTTAATATTTCTGACTCTTTACATCCTATAGCTTTTGCGGCTAATTCTACAGTAGCGCTGGACTTGTCAAACTCTAAGACTTTATCATCATAGCCATATTTTTTTAAATAATTTTTTACTTTATCTATAGACATATTTTCCTCTTAAACTTGATTTTTAAAACCTTCAATAATTTTTATAGCTGAACTTGTCCCTATTCTTTTAGCTCCTAATTTTACAAATTCCTTAAACTCATCATAACTTCTTATTCCTCCTGCAGCTTTAACACTAACATCACCACAGTTTTCAATCATTAATTTAACATCTTCAAGTGTAGCAGCACCAGTTCCAAAACCTGTACTTGTTTTTATAAAATCAGGTTTTACTTCACTTGCAAGCTTACTTAATTTAACTATTTCTTCTTTAGTTAAATAACAGTTTTCAAAAATAACTTTTGATATAACATTATTTTTCCTACAAATAGAAACAATCTTTTCCATCTCTTCTCTTACAAGATCATATCTATTTTCTTTTACATAAGAAATATTTATAACATAATCTATTTCATCAGCACCATCTTTTATAGAATCTTCTGTTTCAAAACATTTTGTTTCAATTGAATTTTGTCCTAATGGAAAACCAATCGCAGCTCCAACATGTATATCAGTATCTTTTAACTCTTCCTTACAATATTTAACCCAATAAGGATTAATCGCAACCATTTTAACCTTATACTGTTTTGCTTCATCACATAATTTTTTTAAGTCATCTTTAGATGCATATGCTTTTAAGAAAGTATGATCAATATAAGATGCTATTTCATATTCATTTTTAAACATAATTATACCTCCTAGCTATTAAATACATTATACCAACTTTTATTTTAATCAATCATATCATTTAAATTTATTATTATCATTTTAAATAGTAATAGTATACAATTAAATAAAGTAGTATTTATTAATGTTTTCAATTAATAATGATTTTTAAGTATTAAATACTTTAGAAAGGACTTATTATGAGTAGAACCCTTGGAACAGTAGTAAGAGGCATTAGAACGCCTATAGTAAAAGAAGGAGATGATGTTGTACAAATTGTATTTGATTCTCTTAAAGAAGCGTTAGAAAGTGAAAATATAACTCTTAGAGACAAAGATGTTATTGGTATTACAGAATCACTTATTGCTAGAGCGCAAGGAAATTATTGTACTACCAAAGATATCGCTGAAGATGTTAATTCAAAATTTAAAGGACGTATTGGAGTAGTATTTCCAATATTAAGTAGAAATAGATTTTCTATAATACTAAAAGGAATAATAGAAAGTGGTAAAAAAGTCACTTTATTATTAAGTTATCCAAGTGATGAAGTAGGAAATCACTTAATGGACTTAGATGATTTAGACAATTTAAAAATCAATCCACATGATAGAGTCCTTACTGAAAAAGAATATAGAGACCTTTTTGGTGAAAAAGTATATCACGAATTTACAAGAATAGATTATGTAAAACTTTATAAAGATATTGGTAAAGATAATATTGAAATAATCTTTGCAAATGATCCTAGAGTAATATTAAACTATACTGATGAAGTGTTAGTATCAGATATTCATTCTAGATTTAGAACAAAAAGATTAATTGAAGAAGCTGGTGGAAAAAACGTTTTAACACTAGATGATATTATGAATAAACCAATTAACGATAGTGGATATAATCCTGAATATGGAATTCTTGGTTCAAATCTTGCATCAGATAGTGAATTAAAACTATTCCCTAGAGATGGACAAAAATATGTTGATGCAATACAAGAAAAATTCCTACAAGAATATGGTAAAAAAATAGAAGTATTAATATATGGAGATGGTGCATTTAAAGATCCTGTAGGTAAGATTTGGGAACTTGCAGATCCTTGTGTATCCCCTGCATTTACAGAAGGTTTAAAAGGTATTCCAAATGAAATCAAAATAAAATATATCGCTGATAATGAATTAGAAAATGTATATGGTGAAGAAGCTGTAAATATTATCAAACAAAAAATTTATGCAAAAGAACAAGATTTACTAGGAAGAGCTGAATCATTAGGAACAACACCTAGACAAATAACTGATTTAATTGGAAGTTTATGCGATTTAACTTCAGGTAGTGGTGATAAAGGAACTCCTGTAGTATTTATACAAGGTTACTTCGATAACTTTGCAAGTGAATAATATTAAATAAACCCTAAAAGTTGTATATAAAACCAACTAAAGGGTTTTTTTATTAAAAAAGCTTTGGTTTTATCCAAAGCTAACTATAATGAGTATTAAAAATATAATGGGGTTAGTATCATAGGATACAGATTTATGTGGTAATGAAAGTATGTTAAAAAGTTACCCTATGCGAAAGTATGGGGTAACTTTTTGTTATTTGTATTATTGTATTTGTATAGAAAGGTAAAAGACAAAATAAAAGAGATGGT
>FZPS01000102.1_pt392 | contig 12927 bp, 10 predicted proteins | sample 1817821 | NCBI WGS metagenome assembly FZPS01 (sample SAMEA104158645, study PRJEB21678) | metagenome | place: Germany | collected 2015-04-21 | reverse complement strand
ATACACACTTGATTCCACTCTTAAAGAGCTTATGGACTCGCCTGCAGGTAAAAGGCTGTATCACTGGTGTTACAAACGGGCAAAAAAGCGAATGGGACTTGATGCCGAGAATCCCGTTTTCGCTTTGAATCTGGATATGTTTCTCAATACTCCTTTGAGGAAGCTAGTGCTGTTTAGTGAAGGTAAACTCACATTTAAGAAAGCCCAAGGTTTGGTGGACATATGTAATGGAAAGCCTATCAGGGGAGTGTCCAAAGTACTGTTTTAACAAATTAAATTGCATATGGCAGTTATTGTATGATATAATGCATTGAATTTAAGTATAAAACGTGTAGGAGGCACTTATGAATACTGATAAATTACTCGAGAGATCTGAGATTGATGACGGGTATAAATGGAGAGTTCAAGACATTTATGCCGATGATAATCTATGGGAAAAAGATTTTGAAAAGGTTAAGAACGCAATTGACTTACTCGCTTCTTTTAAAGGAAAGATAAGTGAAAGTGGAGAGAGTTTGCTTGAATTTTTGAAAAAAACGGATGAGGTTTCCCAACTGTTGGAGAAAATGATTGTTTATGCAATCATGCGTCGCGATGAAGATACAAGAGAAAGCTTTTATCAGAAGATGTATGATAGATGTGGCTCTTTGTTTACAGACATAAATGCTGCGTTGGCTTTCTTTGAGCCCGAGCTTTTGGCAATGGACAAAGAAAAAATTGACGCCTTTTTTGAAAACACTGAGGGATTGTCTCTGTACAGGTTTAAGATAGATGAAATAATGAGGAAAAAACCTCACATTTTGTCTGAAGCTGAAGAGAGAATAATGGCTCTTTCCGGCGATGCAATAGATACTGCCGACAATGTGTTTTCCATGTTTAACAATGCCGACTTGAAGTTCCCTGAAGTCAAGGATGAAGACGGCAATATGAAGGAGCTTACACAGGCCAGATACATTTCCTTCCTGATGTCTGAAAACAGGGAAGTCAGAAGGGGTGCATTTAAGGCATTGTATGAGACTTATGGCAAATGGAGAAACACTCTGGCTTCATGTCTTTCAGGGCAGGTCAAATCCAACAGATACGTTGCAAGAGCAAGGAATTACGACTCCTGTATTGAAATGTACTTGGATAATGATTTTGTAAAGACGGATGTATACAACAACCTGATTGAGACTGTTGAAAGCAATTTGGACAAGTATCAGGAGTATATGGAGTTAAAAAGGAAAGCCATGGGGCTTGATGAGATTCACATGTATGATATATATGCTCCTATTGTGAAGGTTCCTCAAAAGAAATACACCTTTGAAGAAGGAAAGGAAATCGTCATTGAAGCATTGAAACCCTTGGGAGAGGATTATCTTAAACTGGTAAAGAAAAGCTTTGACGAAGGCTGGATAGATGTTTATGAGAATGTGGGGAAGAGATCCGGTGCTTACTCAATAAGTTGTTATGGAGTGCATCCATATGTGCTTCTAAACTGGCAGGGCACTTTAAATGATGTGTTTACACTTGCTCACGAATTGGGACATGCAATGCATTCATATTTGAGCAACAAGAATCAGCCTTTCGTATACGCAAGATACAAAATCTTTGTTGCAGAAGTTGCCTCAACAGTCAATGAGAATCTCCTTATAGATTACCTTATGAACAATACTGATGACGAAAACATCAAGGCTTATCTCGTAAATCACTATCTGGAGGAGTTCAGGGGTACTGTATACAGACAGGTCATGTTTGCACACTTTGAAAGGGACATGCACGCTCTTTACGAATCAGGACAAGCTTTGACACAGGAAACTCTGTGCAAGCTTTACTATGACCTCAACCTCAAATATTTTAGTCCTGCGGTGGTTGTGGACAAGGATATTGAGATGGAGTGGGCTCGTATTCCGCACTTCTATTCATCCTTCTATGTATACAAGTATTCCACAGGATTTTCAGCAGCGGTCGCTTTTGCCAAGAACATCCTGAGTGGAGATAAAACTCTTGCTGACAAATATTTGAATCTTCTTAAGAGTGGAGGCAATAATTATCCTATAGAGCAACTTAAACTTGCAGGTGTTGATTTGTCAAAACCTGATCCTATAGAAGACGCACTTAATGTATTTGGTGAAAATGTGAAAAAACTGAGTGCGTTAATTGTATAGTTTCATAGGAGGAAATATGCAAAAAAAGTTTATTGCCGTATTGTTGATACTGTTAGTATTCGCCTTTCCTTTGTTTTCATTTGCCGCCAGCAAGGTCATTGTTTCGGCGGATTTCAACACAAAGGAGAATAAAGGCTTTGTTGAAGATGCTTATTTCAAAGATGAAGCCAAATACTATTGGAGTGAAAACGAGGGAAGGGATGGTAGCGGGTGTCTTGTTGTAGAGTGTACAACGGAGAATGATGCAAGATATGCATATACTGTAAAAGCCAAGAAAAACACCTACTACAGGATTTCTGCGTACATTAAAACCGAAAACGTTTCCTATAAGGATGAGAACGCAAAAGGCGCAAACCTTTCTATAAAGGATCTGTTTGATGTACATGGCAACATATTTGGAACCCAGGATTGGACATATGTGGAGTTTTACGGTCTAACTGGTTCCTCCCAGACTTCATTTACTGTTTTTCTGCGCCTGGGCGGCTATGGGGGAACCAATACCGGAAAGGCCTATTTTGATGACTTCAAGGTAGAGGAGCTGGATTCCCTGCCTGTGGGTGCGGAGGTAACAGCTCTTTACAAGGAGTCTTCTGCAAATAACGATTTTCCGCCCATGTACACGGACCCCATGAGGGTGGCTGGTTTGCTCACCTTTTTCAGCGCTATAGTTTTCATTATTTACTACAGATACGTAACCCGGCATAAAGATGCGGTGCAGGAAGGGCTCTCCACACTGCAAAAAGTGGTGCTGCTGCTCTTCATTGGTCTTTTCTTGAGACTTATCCTCTCTATAACTGCACCACAGTGCTCCATAGATGTAAATCTTTTTTCCTATTGGGCAACGAATGCTGCGAAACACAATTTTAACATATATAACCAGGTGGATGGAATAGATTATCCTCCCGGGTATATGACAATCCTTATGCTGGTTGGAAAGATAATGAATCTTTTTAATGCTTATGGAACGCTTCTGGGTAGAATGCTTATAAAAATGCCTGCCATTTTATGTGATATTGCTATAGCGTACATTATATACAAGCTGGCTGTTAAGAAACTGAGCAGCAAATGGACCATTTTCTTGGTTTGTGCGTGGTTGTTCAATCCTGTTGTCCTTATTGACTCGGCAGCCTGGGGGCAGGTTGACTCAGTGCTGACATTGGCGATGGTGTTGTGCATTTATTACATTACACAGGAAAAGTATGCGACGGCAGGAGTATGGCTTGCGGTGGCTGTTATGTTGAAGCCTCAGGCACTGTTCATTTCCCCAATACTGTTTTACGCACTGGTAAAACATTTTACTGTTTCAAAAGAACCGATTGTAGACAAGTTGTTGCATTTTGTCAAAACGTTGTGTGCGTTTTTGGTGACTTTTCTTTTGATTGCTCTTCCTTACTGGGTAAACATGAAGTCAATATGGCTATATGAACTGTTTCTCGGAACAGCAGATCATTATGACTACATTACGGTAAACGCGCTTAACTACCACTTCCTTAAAGGAAACAATTGGGTTAGAGATAGCACTCCGTCTGTTTTTGGATGGTCACTGTTTGCCTGGGGCATGTTGGCAATTGTTGCTGCTTCCGTGATAACCTGGGTGGTGTACCAGATTAACAAGAAGGAAAAGTCTGTTCCATATCTTATGTCCGCAGTACTTATATACCTTGTGGTCAACTTCGGGCCTAGAATGCACGAAAGATACTTTTTCCCGCTTATTGCGCTCATGTTGATTGCGTTGATATATATAAACAACAAATGGTTGCTTTATCTGTTTGCGGTTACCTCCGGAGTAAATTTCCTTATTGTGATGGAAATCATGACGGATCTGACAGTAGGAGGATCTGGTGGTAAATACAGACATTTCAACTGGCCACACGTGACAACGTTCAGAGGGACATTGGCGTTTATTAACGTGACGTGTTCGGTATTGCTGCTTGTCTTTGCAGTCATGCATACCATGAAATTATTCAAAGGTGATAGTCATTTGTTGTGGAAAGATAAAACGGAAGAGATGATTGTGCCTGTCAGTGGTGGATTTATTGATAGAATAAAAAATAAGATGGCACGATTCAAGAGAAGCGATATTCAAGAGTGGAGTGTGGACAATGAAAAGAAGAATTAGTCGGATTGTTACTTTTGTCGCAATTTGTTTGTTTGCAATCATATATCTTGCAGGATGTGCAAAAACTGTTAACCTTAAGCACACCGGTTTTGAAGAGGGCAGCAAGGACTCCATAAAGGGCTGGATTTTGTACGATTATCATGAACTGCATGGTGATCCTTTGAGAACCATATTTGACATTGTTCCTGGTGGAGTTTCAGGCAACTGCCTCAAGATTGAGAGTAAAAACCTCAATGATGCCAGAGTGTATCAGGAGATCAAGGTAAAGAGAAATACCACATACAAGATAACCGTATATGTCAAGACGGAGAATGTTGAGGAAGGAGCAGGTGTCAACATATCCGCCATTGATTGCGCCGATGTTCCAACAGAAAGTGTTTTTGGAACAAACTCTGAATGGCAGGAACTTACGGTTTATGCCAAAACAGGACCCAAGCAGAGGAGTTTGCAGCTCAGCCTTGGATTGGGCGGTTATGGGTCGGAGTCTTCTGGTGTAGCATACTTTGATAATGTTTCCGTTGAGGTTGCTAAAAAGGTTCCTCAAGGAGCAAGAGTGTTGAATGTGGAGCCGAGAAAGTCAAGTGATGATAAAGATGGCAAAACCAAACATGAAACATTAATGCAATTTTTGTTTATAACCGCACTGGCAAGCCTTTTGATTTACATTGTAGCATTGTGTCTCAAGAGCGATAAGGAGAATTTTACAAATAAAGAAGCTTTGTCGTATGAAATAACCAGACCGGGCAAGAGAGACTGGATTATTATTGGAGTTATGACCTTGGTTTGTGCTTTGTTTTCATACTACAAACTGGGCGATATGAAAGCTGCGTCAAATTACTGGAAGGCAACAGAGGCCGGAGAGTATGTTATTGTAGAATTTGATTCTGTCAAAAATGTCAGGAGAATTGCATATTCCTGCAACATACCTGCCACAGCTTCTTACAGGGTTTTGTATGAGGATGAGAATGGAGAGTTCAAACAGACATCGACATTGACTCAAAAGGCTTTCTTTGAGTGGGAGGTTTTCAAAACCAACTTTACAACAAAAAGAGTCAAGATAGAAGCAAGAAGCACAGGGCTTGGAATAAATGAGGTTGGCTTCTTTGAAACTGATGAAGATGGCAATCTTAAACAGATACCAGTCAAGGTGGTTGAGCAAAAGTATACGGAAGTTGAAGGCTATGGCAAGCCTGAGTATCTGTTTGACGAACAGGATACTGTACCTGTTGCAAGAACATACATGAATGGAACATATTTCGACGAAGTTTATTTCCCAAGAACCGCTTATGAGCATATTCATGGATTGAAGATTTACGAAACCACACATCCACCCATGGGCAAGAACTTTATTGCGCTAGGGATAAAGATTTTTGGCATGAATCCTTTTGGATGGAGATTCATGGGAACGCTTGCAGGCGTGCTTTTAGTTCCAATTATGTATCTGTTTGCACTTAAACTGTTTAAAAAGAGATTCTACGCATTTATTGCAGCTTTCCTTATGATGTTTGACTTCATGAGGCTGGCTCAGACAAGACTTGCGACAATAGACTCGTACTCGTGTTTGTTTGTACTACTAATGTACTACTTTATGTACGACTACTTTGTCGTAAAATCCTACGATTTGACCTTTAGAAGGTCGTTAAGGCCGTTAATCTTCGCAGGTCTTGCCTTTGGTTTAGGAGCTGCAGCAAAGTGGACATCTCTCTATGCAGGTGCGGGACTTGCCCTACTGTTCTTCTTGGCAAAATATGCGGAGGCGGAGGACTATATAGCAAAGAGAACATCATCCCCGGATAATACAAAGACCTGGTGGTTAAAAAACAACTTCCTGCCAACATGCCTTGCCTGCGTTGTGCTGTTTGTAGTAATTCCTGGAATAATATATGTTCTATCATACATCCCATATATTCCATCTAGTGGTGGAAAGGGACTTTGGGATATCGTGATTGACAACCAGAAACACATGTATAAATATCATGCAAACCTGAATGCAAAACATAGCTTTGGTTCTCCATGGTGGTCATGGCCGATAATGGTGAGACCCATCTGGTATTTTATAAAAGATGGTTCATCGCCTATGAGAAGCACTATTGTTTCATTTGGCAACCCGGCCATCTGGTGGGTTGGCATAGTGGCAATTGGATATACTGCTTTTATGGCATGGAAGAAGAGGGACAAATACATGATTCCTGTCATAGTGGGTTATGGTCTTCAGTACTTCCCGTGGATACTGGTAACCAGAGTTGCCTTCATTTATCACTACTTCACAGCAGTACCTTTCATGATTCTTATGATTGTGTATGCAATCAAGAACCTGCTTGAAGATGGAATAATAAAGAAGTCTACTGTATGGTTGTATCTGGGAGTTGTACTTGTTTTGTTTGTCATGTATTACCCAGTACTAACAGGTCTTGAGGTCAAGAGAAGTTTTGTTGACATGTTGAAAATATTCTCAACCTGGGTATTTTAGATAAAAAATATAAATGAAAGGGTTAGTTAAATGGAAAAGATAGTTTGTTCAGTGGTTGTGCCTGTGTACAATGAAGAAGAAGTAATTAATGTAACATACAAACGGCTGAAGGACGTCATGGACGGTCTTGATATTACCTACGAAATTATATTTGTCAATGACGGCAGCCGTGATAGAACAAGAGAACTTGCAATGGAAATCTGTAAAAACGACAAGAATATCAAGTTTATAGATTTCTCAAGGAACTTTGGACACCAGACTGCAATAACTGCGGGAATGGACTATGCATCCGGCGATGCAGTGGTCGTTATTGATGCTGACCTTCAGGATCCGCCGGAAGTTATTCCTGAAATGCTGGAAAAATGGAGAGAAGGATATGATGTAGTTTACGGACAGAGAGTTAAGAGGCAAGGGGAAACCTTTTTCAAGAAGGTTACAGCAAAGATTTTCTACCGCACATTAAACAGGTTGACGGATGTGGAAATACCAGTTGATACAGGCGACTTTAGACTTATTGATAGAAAGGTATGCGATGCACTTAAAAAAGTGGATGAAAAGAACAGGTACATCAGGGGAATTATCAGCTGGTTGGGCTTCAAGAGCATAGCTGTGCCATTTGTTAGAGAGAAAAGGTTTGCAGGAACAACCAAGTATCCACTCAAGAAAATGCTCAAGTTTGCAAGCGATGCAATAATATCCTTTTCTCACAAGCCCTTGAAACTAGCAACATATTTTGGATTCTTTTTATCCTTTGCAAGCTTTGCATACCTGATAGTCACGATAATTTTGAAAGTATTCAGTATTATCCAGACCGTACCGGGTTGGGCATCAATAGTTGCCATAAATCTGTTCTTCAACGGTATAATCCTGTTAATTCTAGGAATCATTGGAGAGTATATTGGCAGGATTTACGATGAGGCAAAAAACAGGCCGCTTTATGTTATACGCGAACTAGTCAATTTTGACGAATCTAAAACCATAAACGGAGAAAGATAATTACCTTCAAAAATTTCTTAAAAGGTTCCTTTCATAAAAAGGAACCTTTTTTCGTTTGCTTGCTGGCTTTGTATGTATCTTTGTTTACTCGGACCAATTATTTGCAAGAATATGTTTTTTTCTATCGGGAAGAATAAGGATGTCAAATTCATAAAGGAGAAGGCATTATGGAACTAAACAGTATAAATTACAAAGGGAAAAATTTCAGATTGGTTAGTGATGTCAAATCTGATGATGGCGATACATCAATGTACAAGGCAAAAGCTGTTGATGACACAGGCAATGCCTATGAAATCTATTGGGAAACTACTGATGAATGGGAAGATGCTCTTTTGGACGGACTGGTTGAGCCTGAATATGATTTTAGTCAGGCTTGCGACTGGCAAAACCCTTTAATGGTAAAGAGGATTCAACAAGAAAAATATATTCAATAGCAAGAAGGCAAGTCTTATGACTTGCCTTCTTGGTTTGCTATGTACAAAAAGGCCAGGAATTATATTATCCTTTCCTCCTTAAGCTTGGAAACAGTTTGCTTGGCAAGAGTGTTGACTTCCTGCTCGTTTAAGCGATATTTACTGATGGTTTGGGGAGTAGGCTTTGGTTCGGGTGGTAGAAGGTCTGCAATATGCAGTTCAATTACTTTTGTCGCCTCATAGCCTGTTATGTGTTTGAGTTTACTGGGTAATTCCGGGTTAGCATATCCACTTAAGGATATGTATGCATATTTTTGAGGATGTTTCTTTAACTCATTAAAGTATGGCCTTAAAGGAAATGCGGGTTGCCCCATCCATACTGGTGCGACAAATATAATTAAATCATAATCAGACATAACTTGTGGACTTGGCTCTGTCTGTGGTGTCCTGTGTAAAACAAAGTCTGCTATTATAGTACCGATGGTTCGTTTCTTATTCTCGGTTATGCATATATGTTCCATGTTTAACTTTTCGGCAATACTTTTAGCAAAAATCTCGTTATTGCCTGTGTAGGAATAGGACATAATTAATAACTTCATAAATACACACTCCTGTTTAGAAAAAATATTTATAATGTGAAGCTATCCCAAGGAATATTTACCGCCTTTTTCTCAGTAAGTATTTCATCAATGTGTAACAGCAGCGGAAATTCCTCTTTCTTTAAAATTCCTTTCTCAATATTCAACTTTACTACCCTTGCAACTCTTTCAGATATGACCAATGATTCCAATGTCACTCCATCTAATTCTGCCTTGGCTTCGTCAATATCAAGTCCTCTTCCGAGTAAAATGCCGATCATTCTTGTACGTCCACCGTAAACAGTAACATATAAATCGCCCACACCTACACACAAATTGTCCAAAGTCAAGGCATTCTGAAATTCCAGCAAACGATACATTTCCTTTACTGCATGACCAAAGACTGCCGCCTGTGAATTAAAATGTATTTCACTGTCCAAACCAAACACCCTCTGATTCAATCCGATTGTTAATGCAATTCCCAAAGCGTATGCATTTTTTAGGGCAACTGCACTCTCGATGCCAGTTATATCCGTTGAAAGACGAATGTGGTAATAGTCTGTCTGCAATACTTCCTTTAAATACTTAAGGTCGGCCATGTTTTCTCCACAAAAAGCAACTACTGTCTGATCTTGTGCTACCAGCTCATAACTGGTACATGGTCCACCAATCGCATTTAAAGAAACATTCTTGCCAAGTTCGTTCAGTTTATCCTTCCAAAAATCAAGATATGTTATCAGTTTGCCATCAGGGCTATCTATAAGACCCTTTGTTACAGCAAGCATTTTCACATTCTCTGGCAAAACTGGCAGTACTTTTTCTGCAAACCACGTCACTCCAAAACTACTCACGCCGCAGATAACAACATCAGTTCCCAAAAGGGCACTTTCCAGCTCTTCTATCTGATAAAAGTCAATTCCTTCAGGAAACTCTTTGTTAAATTTTGGATGTTTGTTTTCTATCTTGCAGCGGTTGATAATTTCTCTATCGAGATGTGTTCCAACAATTCTTACCTCATTGCCATTCTCCCTTGCAGGGAACGCAAGTGCAGAACCCATCATGCCAGAACCTACTATTGTTACTAATGCCATTTCATCACCATCTAATTTATATTTTACAAATATTGTAGAATCAGCTGAAAACTATGTCAATAAAGTTATATTCATTTTGACACTTCTTCAAAATGAACGACATATACCACACCACAGCCGTTTTTCCAGTCATTACCCATGATGTATGTTTTACCTTTAACTATATTAATATTTTCAGGTTCAACTCCGTCAGGCACATCCAAAGGTATGGCCCAAACCAAATTGCAATCAAAGTCGTAAACGCGTATTTCTGCTTGGTATCCGTTTTGCGAGGACCTTACAAAGTAGATATACTCATCGTCGCAATAAACTCCTTGGGAAAGGCTTCCCGGTGCCTCTACCGATACGGATTTTACAAGATTCAGATCCCCATCCCATATATCCAGAGTTTCTCCTGCCCATTCACCGGAAGCATACATGTCTCTGCCTTCACTGTATGCCATGGCAAAGAAAGGTTTGGGCAGATCCGCAGTTTCAATAATTTCAAAGGTGTCTGGATCAACAAAGGAATATCTGTAATAATGATCATCGGGGGACTGACAGTGAGATACAAGAAACATTTTCTTCTTTGAGTTGTATGTAATATTGTTTGCATGATCCAATTCCAGAATGTCACTTACCTTGATTATCTTACCCTTCTTGTCAAGAACGTGAATTTTAGTAAGTTCATATCCTTGCGAATCTTTTTTAATCATGGCTACATAGAATTTCTCGCCGTCGAAATATCCGCCCTGCATTATATAGTAGCCTGGATCTTCAGGGGTAAAGGTAAAGAGTTTTTCTACTGTCGCTCTGTACTCTTGGTCTTTAGAAAGCTTTTGTATTCCCAGCTCTTTACTGCAGCCAACTGTAATAATCGAAAAGAAGCCTAGAAGTACAGCTGTCATAACTTTTATAGTTTTCATAGTAAAAATCACTCCTGAACCAAACTGCATGTCAATTTTATCACATGTTCATGTGTATTACTATTAAAGAATAAAAAAAAAGGCCATATAAAATTGGCCTTCTTCCTGGTGCACCTTCAGGGACTCGAACCCGGGACCCACTGATTAAGAGTCAGTTGCTCTACCATCTGAGCTAAAGGTGCATGTGCTGTTCAAACAGCAAAATAAATTATACACCTAAAATAAGCTTGTGTCAATAACTTTTTTTAAAATACTGTCCTTACTAGGTTGTAAATTTTCTAATACAAAAAAAGCAACACCATGGTTACCATGGTGTTGCATCTGGATTGTCTGTAGGTTTACAGTTCCTGTTTTTCAAAGGAGACAATACCAAGGACAAGAAATAATACAGTACATCCAATACATGTAAGCAGAGGTATGAGAAGATTTTCATAATTTCCGGAGAGTGCCGTAATTGAATTGTCCAAAAGCATTGCTGGTGTAAACTTGTTTACATATGGTATGGCAGCCAGAATAAATACGGCTATATATACTCCAAAACCAATCAAACAGGAGACAATAGTGTTTTTTCCAATACAACTTGCAAAAATTGCTCCGGCGGCAAACATAATACCTATAAGATAAAACAAACCAAATGATGCTATTGTATGTTTGTTTATGCTTTCGTTAATCAAAACTTTAATCATTGCAGCAAAGGCTGCAGAGGAAACAACATATACAACAGTGTACCAAATTACATATGAGATGTATTTTGCAAGAACAAAAGTTGGTCTTGATATGTTCTTGGTCAGTGTAAGAATCGCAGTCCCTTTCTTCTTTTCCCTTACAACTGCAAGGCACGTAATGAAAATTAATGCCAGAAACCCTGATTGAAATTGATTTCCGTAGTACTGTGTATAGTATGACGCTAATGACATGTCAAACTGTTCAGCAGCACCAGGCAAACCAGACAACTCAAGGAGCTTTGGCATATAGTAGTAAAGAATAGGGGACATAAAACTGTTGACAATAAACAGGGCAAGCAATATCAATAGCTTCCATGTTTTTACGAATTCCTTCAGTTCTTTTTTCAGGAAAACAATAAAGTTATTCATGTGACACAACCTCCAGGAATATTGATTCAAGTCTTCTTGTCTGCACGTTGTAATTCATAAGCGCCAATGAGTGCTCATTGATTAATGCTGGTATTTCACGGCCTGCCAACATGTCGTCCAATGCAACAATCTGAATAATTCCGTTCTGATTTCTCCCTACAGACTTTATATACTCTTTGTTTTCAAGGGTGGAGACGAGTGTATTAATAGATTCATCTTCTCCCTTGACTGACATATTTATAATATGCTCTACTTGTTTCGCAGTCAGTTCGTTTATTTCTGTGTTTACTTTCAGCACTCCTTTATCCATTATTAAAACAGTATCACAAACCCTTTCAACGTCTGCTATGATATGTGTTGAGAATAAAACAGTAACTTTACCCTTCAATGATAGAATCAAATCAAAAATCGCTTTTCTTCCTATAGGGTCCAATGCGGATGCGGGTTCGTCAAGCAGCACAACGGATGGATCTCCAATAAGAGCCTGGGCAATACCAAGCCGTTGCTTCATACCTCTTGAATAACCCTTTATCTTTGTCTTAACACCACTCAGCCCAAAACGTTCAAGTAATTCAGCAGTTCTTTTCCTTATGTCTTCTTTGTCCATTTGTAACAGTTTGCCGCAAAAATGTAGATACTGTTCTGCTGTCATCCAATCATAAAACCCTGGCACGTCAGGCAAATATCCTACATGCAGCTTTCTTTCAAGTCCGCTTTTAACCTTCACTCCATTTACAAAAAGCTCACCTGACGTAGGCTTGATAAGTCCCATTAGCATTTTTATTGTTGTAGTTTTGCCAGCACCGTTTGGTCCTACAAAACCGCAAATCGTTCCTTTTGGCAACTTTACTGACAAGTTGTCAACAGCAGTTACATCGCCAAATTTTTTTGTCACGTTGTTTATCTCAATTGCATATTCCATAAACTCACTCCTTTGTTCTTAAAACTTTGATAAGTTCTTTTATCTTTGGTGGCTTGCCGTACATTAAGACACCAACCCTGTAAATTTTAGCAGCAATATAACCTGTAAGAAGAATTGTTGCAATTAGGATGGCAATAGAAAGAGCTATTTCCCACAGCGGTACCGATGTCATAAGAATTCTAAGAAACATAC
>FZPS01000079.1_pt264 | contig 12927 bp, 15 predicted proteins | sample 1817821 | NCBI WGS metagenome assembly FZPS01 (sample SAMEA104158645, study PRJEB21678) | metagenome | place: Germany | collected 2015-04-21 | reverse complement strand
ATATAGGCCACCATATAATTACAATTTTATAATATCGATCTAATATCTCAAGAGTTTTATAGTCATGTTTGGTGTATTTTCTTAACCACCATCCATATAAAAAATATAAGTTTGGTTTTATAAAGATTTTAAAACTTATCATAAAACCCAAATAATAAATTATCGAAATTAATAAATGACTTACTATAATTAGACTGACTACCCTAATAATCTTTTTCATACCAACCTCCTACAATACAATAATATTATACTACTTATCTCTAGATATTCCAAAATAAATCGTATTTAGAGGTTGTTTTTTATTGTTTACTGCCAACAGTAATCTGCCGTCTTGTGTACCGATTGCCCAAGAATCAATTAATGCTACATTATATGATGTGGTAACGGCTGTATTCCCGTTTAGAACCGGGTTATAGCTTGAAACTGCCATTATCCCCTTACAACGAACTACATCATTTACATTGTAAGTTTCACCAGGACTAACCCATAATCTAAGTTGAGCATCATCTCTATCTCTCAAAAGGTTCATAAATTCCATAAAATAATTCCCGATAATGATATTATTAGTTTTCGGCTTAGCTTCCAGTTGGTAAATAAAATTCAAAATCTCTAATCTATCCTTTTTAACGATAAAACTTTGGTTAATAGTTTGATTAGAGTATATTTTCTCTACATAATCAGGAAATAAACCAATTTGTGCTACTGGCAAAGACTTACCTAATTCAATCATATTTGTGTGAGTTAATGCTTTCATATTGCTTTTAATAAATCTAAAAGTAATGCTTTCGAATTCACCTTCAGAATCAGTATAAGGATTTAAATACACATCTCTCCCTAACCATTGTTGTTTACTAGTAGATAAACCCACCGAGTAATTATCATAAGTTTTCATTTGCCAAACTAATGACTTACTTATTGGTTTAGCAACAAAGTTTAAAGAAAATTCTTTACCAGTTTCAGGATATCGATTATTAAACTCATCTCTTGTGTGAAATAGTATTCTATCCATATAATCATTATTTGGGTTATCTTCAAATGACTTTACAATAAGGTGTAATGTATCAGTTGATAATGAGCTGTCATTAACGAATGAAAATGGCTCAGTTGATACGAGAAGATTATCCTTTATAAGCACCTTTCTTTCAACTAGGTTTTTATCAGGAATGTTATAAAGTCTTCTTTCTCTTGAAAGCCTAGTTGTTATATTACCATCATAATTTTTTAAGAATACGTACTTTCCTTTTATGAAGCTATTAAACACTTGGTATTCCCTTACTACTAATGAATAATCATTTTCTATTCTATCACCTAAATTCAGCATTTCACTTTTGTCTTTTACAATGAAATCGACAGTTAATTCTTCATTACCGGTCCTGCTTGCTAATGCCCTAATCGCATTAGAAAATTTATCTAGATCAATATTCCTGTCGGTTTGGTTATAAACAGTTGTTATTTTTTTATTCAAATCATCTAAATCTTTAGACTCTTTATAATAAAATTCTAAAAACGGAATATATCTAACTTCAAACAGAACACTGTCTGCGATTTCACTAGTAGAAGGAATGTCTACATTTACTGATATAACTTCTTTCCCTTCTAAAATTTCTAATATGTTTTTAGCCATAACACTTGCTTTATCTGCTAAATAAGGTCTAAGTTTGGAATAACTAAACAAAAACGATTTATGAGTATCCAATACTCCGATTTTGTTGTTTCCGCGTTCATAAGGCACATAGTTTCCTTGTTCAACAACATCTAAAACATCGTATAATTCGCTTTCAATGAACAAATCAGTTATATCTATCTCAAAAGGGAAGTCATAACGAGTGTCTTGTTCTGGTGGATTGACAGATGTAAAAGTGAAATCAGCCTCAAAACTTACTTTAACAGATGTGATTTCTTCAATAGGATAATCAACAACTAATTTTATAGATTTATCATTAACTTGTGTAATTTCAACAGGCTTTAAAGTTTGCCAGTCGTGAATAATCTCGCTTCTGTGTTTAGATTGAACATTTTGTATATTTACATCCAGCTCATTTGCATAGTACTGCCCACTCCACATTTCATCTTCACTTGTTATTCTTGATAGTGTTTTAATATCATTACTTTTTTCATTTAGGTCTATATAATCAATAGTAATATCGGTGAACTCGTTATTAAGATCGATAACATACGATCTATAGCCAAGAGAAGATAGCATGTCATCTAATATTTCTCTTAAAGTCATTCTTTCACTATATATAAAATCCTCGCCCGGCCTCCCCGATAATAAATCAGATAAATTTTGACTTAGTTTAAATCTTGGAGTTTCACCAGTTCTAAGTGTTTCAACTTTGTAAAACAACTTTTCTATTTGTTGTCTTAACGTATCCGTTGTGTTTGTAAAAGCACAAGGTGATAAGATATATTTTTCTAATAATAACGTCGGTTCATATAAAGTTAAATTAATTTGATATTTGTTTTTTTTCTTTACTGTGTTGATTACTCCGATTAGCCATTTCTTATTATCCATTTCTGCAATATCGAACAGTTTAAAATTAGGTTTAGTTTCTAAATGTAAAATACAAAAACATGTATCAAGTTCGCCTGTTTTGCTCTCTCTAACTTGATAACCTGCTTGAACGTTTGTATATTCAATACCATTAATTTTTATCATCTACTACCACCTAATGCTATTCCATATCTTTCTTGTAAAACTCTTGATGTCCTTCTAGATGTATTTACTTCTATTGCTCTATCAATGCCCATAACAGCTAGTTGAGTCCCAACCACAATTGCACCAACCAGACCAGTAGCTGCCATTCCTATCATACCTGTTATTTGTAATGCTGCATTTATTTGTTCTTGTACATAATAATTTCCAGTTAATTCACCATAATTACTAACCATGTACTGAAATGCTTTTTGGCCCATATGAACAGCTATCGCTTTGCTAACACCACTTTGACTTTTAGATTCACCGCCTATTGCTTCACTTGGTAAAGTTCCTGTTCCTGGATCTACTCTTTCAATACCAACCAAATTATTATCTATTGCTATTCTATACTCTTTGTAATTCGCCATTTTATCACCTCGACAAGGTCAGCAACATTATCTTTGTTCCTGCTTCGTATATTTCTTGAAGTGAAGTCAATTGCACCTCTACTTCTTTGTTTCCACGTTTCAGTTTTAAATCTTTTCCACTTAGAAAATCATTTCCAAAGAACTCATCGCTTAGTATGTCTTGTAGAGCATCAACTCCAGGTAGTGATTTTAATAACCTGAAAGTAAACACTATATTTTCGCTAAATAATTCTTGGGTAGAAAATTGTTCTCCTAGATCATTTATTGGCTCGTATGCTGGCGCACTTGCCATATCGTATCTAACAGCTCTAATCGGAAAAGGCGCATCATCAATTATTAATGTAAAGTCATCCGGTTTTAAATCAACATTAGAACTATAACTAACCGAGATATTAAACATAACATTAACTGCATCTATAGTTTTAGTCGCACTTTTAACCTTATTTATTCCACCAACTGGTACCGGAGTTGTAAAAACCGGTTTAAAAATATAAGGCTTTTCTTGCAACTTATCGATTAGTACATTCCAGACATTTAGAGTTAACGTGTCCCATTTTCCGTTATAGTTCCAGATAAGACTCGTTAAAGCACCAAGCAGTAATTGGGTGTTATTCGCATCCAAGATAAAATTAACTGTGAAAGTTGTTTGAATTAGATCATAATCATTTCTAGAACTAGCTTGACCTATTCCAGTTTTAATAACTGCAACTATTGCATTAGCATCTTCAATCAATGGATCGTAGCTGATATCACTAGAAACAATTATCGGATTATCTAGAAATTGTTCTAGTTGTTTTTTTAGTTTCTCTTTATAAACTTGCTCGAATGTTTGCATATTCATTTTCCTTTCTTGCTAAAAAGTCTGCTTGTTGCTTAAGTATGCTTTTATGATACCTTTCATTCATAATCTCTTGGACTTGTTCGATACTAATATCTCCGCTCATTACTTGCTGTACCATTGGCAAGCATTCTTCAATAGTTCTTTCTATCCAACCTTCATTTGGGTTTTTGCCTTTACTCCAGGCTTCGTTTGTAGCTTCAGCATATGGAGCAGGCTCACCACCAATGACAACATAGAACTTGCCATTCTCTTCAATGATTCTAATTCCATTTAAAGCAAGATTCCAAGTATCTTTCGGAGCATTAGCAACAAGTGCAGAATGTAGCAATAATGCAGCTTGATATTGTCTAGCTTTCATTCTAGTTCAACTCCAGGATATATTCCTTTGCACCTCTAAATGCAGCACTACGCATAGCTAGTACGCTTGCTACTTGATATCTATATCCTTGATACTCTACATAATCATTAGCTTTAATTTGCTCCGCTATCTTGTCATTAGTTTGCAGCGATAAAGTAGTAGTTTCACCACGAACACCATTAAGTACAGCAAATGAGCCTCGTATCTTTCCTGATCTTTCAAAGCATCTAAACTCAACACCTTTAACTGCATCTCTTGCTTCTTGATTATCATTAGAGACTATATTTTGATGCCAAATAGCTTTGTTTTCAAAACGATACATTATCGCCAGCCCCTTCTTCTAGCCTGATATCCATATTCATGATTAGCAAGACCACGATACAATAGACCTGCATTTAGTAAAATCTTTTTCGCAAACGGACTAAAGGCTCTTTTTCTTATCTCATCTATTGAAACCACCGAATTGCTAATTGGATCATAACCAGAAACAATATTCATGTCGTAGTTGTGAAACATATAATTTGCTTGCTCTAGTACAGCTTTCCACAATTGTTCTTTTTGCTTTTCTTTCAAACTATCAAACTGAAGAGTTGGATTGTTCGACTTGATTTCTTCTTCTACTACAAGCTTAACTTTGTAGAAAAAAGAATCTACTTTCTTGTCGCCACCACTTAATTCAGTTTGTAAATTTATATCATAATTATTTCTAAAATCATTTTCAAAATCATGGACTGTTTTCTTTAGGTTCATATTAACCTCCTAATAATAAAAAATTAGGGGAGGAGCAAATTCCTCCCCCTAATTTGGGTCATTAATTCCAAACAGCTGTTAACGTAACGTCGTTACCAGGCATTACATAATTGTATCCTGCAGGATATAAATGAGTTCCATCAGACCAACCAACGAATGTTTTTCCTGTCAGTGTGAATGTATTTTCTGCTAATGCAAATTCGCCATCTGGTGCAGTATCCGCTTGTGTTGGCGCTGTTCCAGTTGCACTGTCATCACCTTTAGCATATGTAATCTCGTACTTAGTTGATGCAGTTTTCTTGAAAACATAAATACCACGACATAGTTCATCATAAACTAATAGATCATGATATAGACCAATATCTGCTTGAAGTTTTCTGCTTCCGTGTCCTGGAATCTTATCAAAGAAAACAGTTTCAGAGAACTTATTAAATGCAGGAGCTGCATTTTTATTCACGAGAATAGCTTGTACATCTGTCGGGAATAAATCCGCAGGTGCAGCAACAAGCTTAATACCATCAATCATTTCAACTTCAGCTTCAAGATTTCCGTTCCAATTACCAATTGAAAAGTAACCTTTAGCAATAGCTGCATTTTTAGCAACTTCTTTAACAGCACTTGTGATGTATAGAATTAATGCATCAGTACTAATTCTAGCATCTTCAAGTCTTGCTTTTGCATGTAGTATTTCGCCTATAATATTTTCAGCAGTTAAAGTCAACAACTTAGCGTGTGCATTTTTAGTTGTTGCTAGTTTATTTAATCTATAACGGTCAACAGCAGGACCAAAAATACGTTTATGATATCTGTTAGCAAATCTAACAATACCATTACCCAATGCTTCTTCATCTTCTATTCTTTCAATAGAAAGAGAGTTACCGATATCTTGTGTTAGTTCCATTGTCTTCCAAGTTGTCTTAACATCCATTTCTGTGTAACCAGAAGCGAATGAATATGTACCAGGAGTTAAAGCACCGAATTCAATCGCTTGGTACTTAACATACTTCACACCATCAAAAATCGCACTGTCATCTACTAAGTCAGCAGTTACAGTGTTAAACATTAAAGTTTGTTCCAATACATCTGGCTCTCGAATGTATTTCATAGCAGCTTCAAGCGTAGATGCAAAGAACTGAATGCTAATTAAATCGAATAATTTTTTATTCATATTCTCCCTCACTTTTAATATTTTTTACATTCTTCTAAATTTTGCAAATTTATCCTCAAGAGTTTCTTGTCTTCCTCTGTTCTTAGGGTCTTTACCTAAAGATCCAGGAACATCATCGGTATCAAATAAGTCTTTATAAGTTTCTTTTAACGGCTCAACTTGTTCTTTCAAACCTACAACTTGACCGTCTTTAATTTCGACTTTTTCTAAATCGAGAACTTTATAAACTAAATCAGGATATTTAATCTTTAACTCTGGATTACGCAACCCTTCTTTAATTGCAAACTCTTTTTCTCTTGCAGATAATTTAGCTTCTAACTCAGTTCTTGTTTTTTCGTTCTGAGTTTGTAGTTCTTGGATTTTCTTTTCCAAGTTTTCATTACCTTTAGCTTTATCAGCTAATTCTTTAAGTTGGTTATCCCTTTCTTCGATTTGCGTTTTATAATCTTTTAATTGATTATTAACTTCATCGAATTTAGTTTTAGGGATAAATTTTTCTTCTGCAACATCAATTTTGAAATCTTGCGTTTTCTCATTGATGGATTTTACTAACTCCTCACCGAGTTTTTCGGTTAAAGTCTTATAAGTTTTTTCTGATAAAATGTTTTTTAAAAACTCCATAATTCCTCCTTGACTTTTTTTGTTGGTCGTCTCCAACCGGGATGAGTTTTAAAAACTTGCGTATGGTGCAAGAGACCAATAATTATTGGTGCAATCTCAAAGTTATTAGCTTCTTGACTGCATATAAAAAAGACCGCATGTTTGCGATCTTTGATTATTGAACTTTTTTATTAGGTATATAAACTTTCTTGACTTGAATATAATCAGGATATTCGTGTTCTATGCTTTTTAATACTTCTGTCAGGACTTCAATCACATTGCGGGTTGCTCTATTTTCGGGTTTAACTCTAATCCCTATAAACGGCGATTCGTTAGACTCAAAATGAAACTTTGAGCCATTTGCCTGAAGCATTCCGACTGCCATTTTAAAACATGCTGATACCGAAGCACATACAATATCTTTACCATTTACAGCATAACCACTGTGTCCTACAGCTGTAATCTCATCATCTGTATATCTAACTTTTATCATTTTTTACAATTCCTTTTTTTACCTTATTTTACATTTTAATACCACGACAACTTATCACTCGAGGGTTATTAAATAATTGATTTACGAGCAAAATTTTAATGGTTTTAACTGGATATTTCTTCATCTTCCGTTATTCTAAATCGCCAACGGTAGACCGGTCTATTATTTTGATTACTAAATATTTCGTAGCGTCTTGTTAGAAGTCGCCATCTTGCTCGCAGTCTTTTTGCTTCTTCTAAATTACCAAAAGAGCGATGTAATCTTTCTTCAGTTTTTAGTTGCCTAATTTGATTTTCTAACTGTCTTTGTCGCTGATCTATTGCGTACTCTTTCTTGATTTCTTGTTCTGTGTATTCATCAGGTGGATTGCTTCCAGGTTGATAAGCGACTAATCGGTGTCTACAGTTGTACCCATTTATAATTGAGTTACCATTATTGAGTTTAAGTACATCGCCTAGATACGTATATTTTATACCGTTAATTGAACCGGATTTGTCTTCAGAATCTAAGCTATACAATTTCCCTTGATGAGGTTTGCAACGCGGACTGCAGTTAGGATGACTAGTTGTCCAAACGTACTTAACACCACGATTAATCAAGTCTTCTAGGTCTCTTAAATTCGCTTCATATCTAGCAGCTATTTCAGCACGATTTCTAGCAGACATAGTATAAGCGTATTCGGTACCATCTCTTCTTTGCACTTTAACAACTTTAGGTGGTTCAGCGCTTAGAGCTTTAATTGCAGTTTTAACTTGCTTTTCGTAATTTTCTATTAAAGCAATACCTTTTGCGTTTCTGTCTAAGTATGGCCTAAATTGTTCCAGGTATCCTACTGATTTAGTTGGATCCACTTTAAAATCTCTTAGATTAAATCCTGCTTTAATTGCTCTTGTTAGTAAGTTAGTATTAAGAACTCTAAAAGTCTGACTAAGTTCATAATGCCATTTTCTAGCGCTTATAACTAAAGCTTTACGCATATCTTCTTGTAACTCTAAATCAGGAAACTTTTTAACTGTTTCAGCAATAATCTTGTTTAATGTTTTAGTTAACTCTTCCTGACTATGATTTGAATTTAACGCTTTAACGATAGCTTCTTTTATCTTTGTTGTTCCATCTTGGATTGCAACTACTACTCGTTGTGCTACATTCGGATTAGGACTACTCAGTGCCAGTTCTTTGTTCTTCATTTACTGGTTCACCTTCGTCTTCTAATTTCTCTAATTCATCTTCTTCGTTTTCAAATCCAGTTAATTCTGGTAAATTATTCGGATCATCTAAACTCATACCTTCTTCAAACCTAATTCGATTAACCTCTTCTAATATTTGTTCTTCAGTCCAATCGTCTTGCCATATTTGTTTAACAGCAGTATAAGTTGAAGCTACCTTTTGAGATTTAGCGCTGCCCCAAACATCTATCTTTTCGCTTCTGCGCTCCAAAATGTAATCGCTGAAGTTAACATTAACAGTTAGGTTGTCAAAGTTTAAATCTAACTTAGCAAACGCATCTTGTTTAACTGGTAAATTCTTTTGCATCCAAGAGTTCATTTCAAGAATAGTTTCGATTATATTTTCTGCAAATGGTTCCCAAAGTTCGATCTTTGAGCCACGTGTTTCTAATGTAGCTTTATTTCTTTCTTGTTGGCTTTCAGCGCTTGAATTAATGCTTTCAATTCCAACCACTCCTAATGCAACTAAACTTAAACCAGCCTTATTCACAGCTGTGTTAAGTGCAATTTTAAACTTTTCTACATGTTGCAATGTTTTATCAGGTATTTGTTGAATTTTTATTTCATTTCTTGAATCTTGGTCTAGGTCACCAGCAACTCTAACGTAGTTTGTAACAAACTCATCATCAAGTACAGACATAATTCTTCCATCAATTTCAACAGTTGGTATCATACTATCAGGAATGTACCTAATTGTCTTGTTTAATCTAAGTTCAGCAATAAGTTCTGAATAAGCTTCATCCAGTGCATCGAACGAATCTAATGCACCTTCGTAGTCGCTTGCTCCATGATGTGTATTCATAAACTCTTGTGATGGAGTCTTGTTTGGCTTGTAAAACGCAAGCATTCTTTTTAGCCCTTTATAAACAAACTCGTTGTCTTCATTTAGATATTCCTTAAGCTCAGCTCCTTCAGGAATAGTTTCCAAGTCTACTATCTTTTCAGTTCCATCTGCTCTAAGTTCGTATAGTTCGTAACGAATAACAGCGTCCTTTTCATTATTCTGAGTATAAACTTCATCTAAGCGATATCGTTTGTTTTTATGTTCATACCAATATTTAAAAACAACACCAACTAAAATACCACGCTCAACAATAGCTTCTGCATTTTGTACTGTTGCATTTTCTAGAATTGGATAGTCGCTTAAACCGATATCATGAGATAGTTTTGCAAAACCATCGCCGCTCCAACTCTCGTTTACAGCAATTGCTTTAAAGTTTTGGATAACGTTCATAATACGCATTAAGTTATCTACTAACTCTTGTGCTTGGCCTGATGCTGCTTGATCTATTTCGCCTTGTTCGTTATAAACCAATACTTCAACTTTGAGTCCGCTACCAAATAAAACAGTAGACATCTTAGTTGAAATTAAACTTGGAATACCTGAGTGTAGCATTCGATAATTGTCAGGAGCCTTGTACCAAAAGTAGTTATGACTTCCATCTTTGATGTTTTTCGAATAAAGTTGACGCAATAAATGATTGTTGCCGATATACCATACTCGATATTCCTGCATTCGCCTTGTATATCTTTCTGGAGTATCTACATCGTCTAAATCATATGCATATCGTGGATCGAAATTAATTCTATTGTTTAACATTTTGATACCTGCCTCTAATTTTTCTAACCATCTTTTGGTTCTCCAATCTTTAAATCTTTGAAATAAACCCATTAAGCAGCCTCCTTCTTGTCGTAACTTTTAGCTGCAAATAACAACTTCTTCATATGTCTTGTCTGACTATACTCCGCACTGTCAATTCTATCGATGTGTTCTTCGTTTAAGTCTTCTCTCTCGATACCTTCTTTACTTTCAGTCCATTTAGCAATAGAGAACGCATCATACAATGCTCTACATTCTGGAGTATCGTTGAATTCGACACGCAGTGCAGAGAATAAGATAATGTTTAAATCTATTCTTTCTTTGATAGTTGCTTTATAGCTTGCAATAACTTCAGGTAAACCTTCAGCTTTAAACTCGGCTTTCAAATCTCTAATGTAGTTCGTTTCTGCACTATCAACTGCTATGTACTCGATGTTTAAACCACGTTGCAACCACAACTTAACAAACGCTTTAAGTTTCTCGGTTTTTTCTCGATAGCCTACGTTGTCAAACGCTACATGATCTACAAAGCCAACTTTCTCAAATCCGTGACTAAATCCAGTTAGAGTAAATGCATTCTTTGCTCTATTCGCTCCAATATCGACACCAATACCAAATCTAGGATAATCTCTTAAGTCGATTTTCTTTATTAACTTCTTAGACATATAATCGATGTAAATAAGTCTTCCAGGAGCGCCACGTTCGCCTAATATTTTTATAACGTAGTAGTAACTACCAACAGGATAAATGCTTTTAGCAGCTTTGATTTTTTCAGTTGACATTGTAGGGTTGTCATTCATATTCCAATGAATGTAGAACCAACCTTTTTGCTTTTCCGCTTTATCCATATCGGCTCTAATGCTAGCTGGAACTTGATGTTTATATTTTGAGAAAATATTTGCTCGATTTATATACTCTTGATAGATCCAGTGTTGTGGAACATCACCGTTCAAAGTCCATATCTGCAATGGTCTATCGCATGACACTTGTCTTGCGAATGCTTCATCTATGAATTGTTTATTTGCAGTGTTGGCTTCATCAACTAAGATAACACCTATTGTTTTACCTAATATCTTCTTCCAATGATTAGCCTTTGCATAACCTGCAAGAAGTATCTTTTTCTCTTTCGGATACTTCATAGGTACTTGCCCTTTTACGTGTACGTAGTAGCCACCTATCTTGTCTTTTCTAAGTTCCAAAAGGTTTGGAAACATTGCAAGTAGGCCGGTTTCTCCATCTAGGATATTATCTCGAATTGCATCAAAATCGTTAGCTGCTATTAAGTGCAATTCTTCCGGGCTGTCGAAAACGTTGTACATAAAGATAGGTTTCGCGCTTTCTGTCTTTGAAGAACGAATCGTACCTTCGAATACTAAAAGTCGCGCATATGGTCTAAGACTTAAAGCTAAAACATCTATGTATTTTTGCGTTGGAATGAAGTTACTCATCTGCATACTCCTCATCTTCCACAAATTTAGTAACGCCATTTTTAAGTGCGTGAAGTGTAGCTGTAATCGCTGTGCTTTCTTGTTTTCTGTCTGTGTTGTCTACGATTACACGATCCTCGTTTTTCCATTTATCAGGTCTTAGATTCTTAAGAGCGAAGACTAAGGCTCCTACATCTGGAGCGATAAATTTTCTTGTTAATGTTTTCTTGACTAAGATGCCCAATTCGTATTCCTCTTTAGTCTCTTCATACTCGAATCCCATTGCTCGTTTGTACAAACTATCTTCAAGTTCTTCGACTAATTCTTCTTTACCTTTTTTTAAAGCAGCCGATAAAGCCGCGTAGGTTCCCTTATAAACCTTGAATGTCGAATAAGCTATTCCAAGTTTTTTGGCTACTTGCTCTTCTGTCAGTCCATCTCTTCGCCATTTTGGTATACGATCTAGATTTGGAACTACATGAGTATCATACTTCGTTTTTCTCTTTTTTTTTTAACTTCAACAGTAGATGTTTTTTTGTTATTCAGTTTTTTACTCATATCTACTGCACCTCAATTCTATATAACTTTTTTAATATCTAATTACAAAAAGACTTATATACTAGTTATAAATTATCGAGGAGGTTACATTTCAAAACTAATACATAAGTCTTTATCAAATAAATAAAATTGGTTTCTAATTTAAAGCGATCTATGATAGTTACTTGAATCAAAAAGCAAGTACAGCACTATCGATAGATCGCTTTACTAAGGGGACGTTAAAATGAAAACCCCTTTTTATTAAGGGGTCTTCTTTTCTTAGGGATAATAAGTAATTTAGTTATGTGAGATAACTTCTTGCTATCTATGTGAGAATACAGAGTTATCTCATTTTACATTCTAAATGATTGGTAGGTAGGTTTTCAATAGGGAAAAGTAGGTTTTATGCATCTTTTTCTAATTTTTGCTTAATTTTTAAGTGAATTTCCTTGATATACTGATAGGAATAGCTCTTTTTCCTATCTAAGTAATCCAACCTATAAATCTCTCTTGACAGCTCTTTAAGGCTTTTTTTCTCTATGTAGTGGCCAATAAAGACTTTAATTTCTAGATCATCCTTTCTAATCCTAGCGACTTCATAGAGTGTTTCTTCTAATTCTTTTTTAGCCTTTGTTAGATTTTTAAGCTGTTCTTCTTTCTTTTTAATCTCATTTACTATTTCTCTAATTGTTTCATAAATGGTATTTATTTCTTTTGAATAACTTCCAGAACTTCCAACTTTAGAATAGTCAACAGCTGTAACTTCTGGAGGACCACCTTTAGCTTCGTCTAAATCTTTAGCAAGCTTCTTTAAATCTCTTTTAATATCTTCTATATACTTATTAAGTATTATATATAAAC
>FZPS01000014.1_pt131 | contig 12927 bp, 14 predicted proteins | sample 1817821 | NCBI WGS metagenome assembly FZPS01 (sample SAMEA104158645, study PRJEB21678) | metagenome | place: Germany | collected 2015-04-21 | reverse complement strand
CTTGGAGGATAGAATGAGGGGATTTATTTATTTAAGAAAAAACTTTTTAAGACAATTTCCTTATAGGATTGAAGTAATTGCTGAAAATTTAAGCGTGCCTTGGGCAATAGCAGAAAGTGATGACGGAAGGATATTTTTTACTGAAAGAGGAGGCACAATTAGGGTTATCGAAAATGGAAGACTTAATCCTCAACCAGTTGCTATTATTTCTCCAATTTTCACTGAGGCAGAAGCAGGTCTATTTGGCATTGCCTTGGACCCAAACTTTTCAGAAAATGGCTATGTTTATGCTATGCACACATATTCAGTAGGCAATAACATATATGCTAGAATTATTAGATTCGTAGATAGAAATAATTCTTTATCCCTGGATAATATTATTATTGATAGAATACCTTCTGGTAGAATACATCTTGGGGGAAGGATAAAAATAGGTCCTGACGGAAAATTATACATTCCAGCTGGAGATGCAAATAACTACTCCTTTGCTCAGGATCCCTCTATTTTGGCTGGTAAAATATTAAGGTTAAACTTAGATGGAACTATTCCTGAGGATAACCCCTTCCCTAACTCACCAGTTTATAGCTTAGGACATAGAAACCCTCAGGGGCTAGCATGGAATTCTGAAAATGTATTATATGCATCGGAACATGGAGAAAGCGGACATGATGAAATCAACATAATAAAAGCTGGCAAGAATTATGGCTGGCCTTTAGTTCAAGGGGATGAAACCACTACAATTCCAATAGAAAAACCTATTTTTCATAGTGGTACCCAAACCTTTGCACCCTCTGGCATCACTTTTGTAAATCAAGGTCCTTGGCAAGGAAGATTACTAGTAGCTACATTACGTGGGCAACAATTACTTTCCCTTGCTTTAAGTGAAGATGGTACTGTGGTAGAAAATTTAGAATCATGGCTGCCTAATGAATATGGACGTTTACGGGAGGTTTATCAGGCAAGAGATGGTTCAATTTATGTTACAACAAGCAATAGAGATGGCAGGGGAAATCCTAATGTTGGTGATGACAAGATTTTAAAGCTTATTCCTGTATAATGCAGATGAAAAGTGGTAAAAAAAGTAACGGGGCCTGACCCCGTTACTTTTTTTACCATTACCTTACTTTCTAGTGATTTTAAATTTTTGTATAATTCTATGTAGATTTTCTGCTAATTCCCTTTGGCTTTGAGCAGATTTTGCTACTTGATCCAAAGCGCTTGAAGTTTCATTCATGCTTTCTTTTATAGTGGTTGTTTTTTCACTAGATTCTTGTGAAGCCTTAGTCATGTTTTGTACTGCCTCTGTGACTTGTTCAACAGAAGCTGCAACTTCCTCTGACATTGTTGCTATCTCTTCTGACATATCATTTAAGAAGACTGAATCTGTATAGTACTTATTTCCTGTATTTTCAAAATCATCATAGTTTTGCATTATATCTTCATTAATAAACTTTAATATATCCTTTCCTGTTTCAATGCTCTCATTAAATACTTCTTTAACAGCTTGTATAGTATTTTGTATTTCTGATACTGACTTTGCTGATTGTTCTGCAAGTTTTCTTACTTCATCTGCAACTACTGAGAAACCTTTCCCTTGTTCTCCAGCTCTTGCTGCTTCTATTGCCGCATTTAAGGCAAGTAAGTTTGTTTGTGTTGCTATTGATGATATTGTGTCTGCCATAACGCTAATACTGTCTATTATTGAGCTTTCTTTTATAACCTTGTTCATATTAGCTTCTTTTTGAATATATAATTCTTCAGCTAGCTTTCTTACTTTCCTACTGTCTTCTAAGGCCTTAGTTGCCCTTCCCTTAGCTCTATTTGATTTACTGCTTCCCTCCATGGCTCTTGTAGATAAAACATTTAAGCTAGAATCTACTTCTTCAATTGATGAACTTATTTCCTCGGAAACAATGCTGGATTTTTGCATATCCTGAGCAATTGTATCTACAGCTTCATTAATAATTGCTGCCTTACTTGCTAGTTCTTGAACCGTTGAAGAAAGTTCCTCTGAGTATGAATTTATGCTACAGGAATTTTCGTTTATTGATTCTATGATTAAGCTTATATTTTCCCTCATCTTGTTTAAGTATTTACTCATTTCTCCAAGCTCATCATTGCTTTTAACTTCTAAAAACCCTGTTAAATCACCTTCTGCAATCTTCATAGAGAAGTCATTAACTTTTTTAATGTTTTTCCCTATATAATTTGCAAATAATAGAATTATTAAAACAACTATTGAAATTGATGCAAGAATTATAGTAAAAATCTTAAATCTAAGAGAAGTAACTTGTTCATAAACTTCTGATTCTGGAATATATACTCCAATAATCCATTCAGTTTCTGGTATTGACTTATAAAATAACTTTTCCACCCCGTTTTTATCCTTAAAGAAAGTTTGCCCATCCTTGCTCTCTAGTATATTTTTTCCTAAAGATGCTAGGGTTGAATTTTTATCTTCCATTATATTTGTTTTCATTATTTTTGATTCATCACTATCTGCTATGTACAGGCCATTTTTATCTATTAAGAAGGCCCTTCCCTTATTACCTATTTTCATATTTTTAATATTATCTTGTAATGTGGTTAGATTTATATCTGCAGTTGCAACCCCAATAAAGTTATTTCTGTCATCATAAAAGGGGGATATTGAAGTTACCATTGCTACCTCTGCCACTTCATTATAATAAGGATCTGCCCAGACAATACTTTTATTTGCTTCCTTACCAAGCTTGTACCAATCGTTTTGTTTATAATCTCTCTTGCTATATTCATCTGTATATGTATTTACACTATAGGATTTATAAGCATAGGGTGCAAAGAGTTCAACATCTTTTTTATATTTATAAGGTTCAAACCAAACTCCTGCTCCTGATGTTTCTTCATTTATGCTAAGCAAGCTAGTTACAATCTTCATATAGTCACTTTTTGTTAAGGAAGATGAAGATGCTTGAACTATCTTAGCTAAACTTTCAGATATTTTTTCGTGTCTTTGAAGACTCTTTTCTATTTCTTGAGACTTTTCATTAAGCATACTATTCATATTTTTTTCTAGTTCCCTATTTATTATTTTTTCTGAACTTGAAAAACTTATTAGACCTAGTAAAAGCATTGCAATTAAAATTACAGGTATTAGTAATACTATCATTTTTGACTTAATGCTATTTATTTTTATATTAAAATGATTGATTTTTTCTAGCTTAGTAGCTAGTACTTTGAATTTTTTAATCATTCTACACCTCTTTATATTTCATGATATATTACATAATAATCATAATATAAATTTAGTAATAATTTGGTTTTTATAAGCATTTTTAACCTTTTTTAACCTCCTCTTAACAAAAAAACAGACTTATATAAAGCCTGTTTTTTGAATTAACTAAAATTAACTGATTCAATTTTATTTAATACCCAACCGTAGTCACCAGAAGTAACAACTGAGCAACACCATTGTCTTTTAGTTAATGCTTCTTACATTGAAATTCCAGCGCTCTCACTTTCTCTATCAAAAACCCAAATTGATATCTGAGAACAAATTAATCCTAAAATTATCCCACCTATAATATCTGAAGGATAGTGAACACATAAATAAACCCTTGAAAATGCCATTAATGATGCCAATATAAATAAGGGAATTCTATATTTTCTAAAGTATTTAGCTAAAACTCCTGTAGCTGCAAAGGAAAATCCAGTGTGCCCTGATGGAAAGGAAAAGCTGCTAGGTTTAGAAATTAATAGTTCAATTCCCTTCATGCTTTCAAAGGGTCTTCCACGCTGAATTACATTTTTTAATACCCCTTCTCCTAAGATTGCTGTTAACATATATGCCATTGAAGCCATGAAACCAATTTTTCTAAATCTTTTATTAAGCATTAGCAAAATGGAAATTAATAACCAAATGGCTCCTGCATTGCCTAGGGTAGTTATAAGACCATAAGCTTATCCAATATTGGATTACGAATATTATTTTGTATAAAAAATAGTATTGATTCATCAATATTTTGTATTATCTCTAACATTTAAGCCTCCTCCCAAAAAATGTAACGGGGCCAGAACCTCGTTACATTATTTGTTAATATAATTAATTATTTTATCATACTATTTAACCATATTGATATTGACATTTGATACATCAACTTAATTTATAGCTAATTAAAACCTCTTAGTTCTATTATAATACTCCTTATAAAAATTCAATATAACTCTTTATTCTTTTAAGGATATAATATAATAAAACATAGGAAGAAATGAGATTACTTTTTCTCATTTCTTCCTATGTTTCCTTGCTTTATTTATTATCTTTTTTTATTGTTACAACAACTAAGATTTATATGGGGTTTTATTCCCATCTAAATCTTAGTTTAATTACAAATATTTTTTTAGTTCGTTACCTCCAAATTAAAACTGCTTTAGTAAATTTGCCATTTCTATTGCAGTTATTGCTGCATCATATCCCTTATTTCCTGCCTTTGTTCCTGCCCTTTCAATAGCCTGTGTAATTGTATCTGTTGTTAATACTCCAAAAATCACTGGAAGTTCTGTTTCTAATGATACAGATGCAATTCCTTTTGATACTTCGCTAGAAACATAATCAAAGTGTGGTGTTGAGCCTTTAATAACAGCTCCAAGACATATTACCCCATCATATTTATTTGTCTTAGCCATTTTTTTAGCTGCAAGAGGTATTTCAAAAGCTCCTGGAACCCATGTTATTTCAATATCCTCTTCCTTAACTCCATGCCTTTTTAACCCATCAATTGCTCCTGATAAAAGCTTTGAACCTATAAATTCATTGAACCTTCCTATTACAATTCCAAATTTTAATCCCTGTGCTACTAAATTTCCTTCAAATGTTTTCATATTATTGTTCCTCCTTAAAATTTAACATATGGCCCATTTTTGCCTTTTTTGTTTTTAAATAAAACTCATTTCTTTCATTATGATTCATCTGTATTTTAACTCTTTCTGAAATTTCAATTCCATAATGGGAAAGAGCTTCTAACTTTTTAGGGTTATTTGTCATTAATTTAATTTTATTAATGCCTAACTGTTTTAGGATTTGAGCGCCAACAGTATAATCTCTTGCATCTTCTGGGAATCCAAGGGCTAAATTTGCTTCTACAGTATCCATTCCCTGGTCTTGAAGTTCATAAGCTTTTAACTTATTAATTAAACCTATTCCTCGACCTTCTTGACGTAAATATAAGATAACCCCTCGCCCTTCTTTATTTATTTTTTCTATTGCTGCTTGAAATTGTTCTCCACAATCACATCTTAAAGAACCAAAAACATCACCAGTTAAACATTCTGAATGTATTCTTACTAATACTGGACTGCCATCATCAACATTTCCTTTAACTAAGGCTACATGGTGTTCATTATTTAATGTATTTTCATACCCAAAAATTTTAAAATCACCATATTTTGTTGGCATCTCTGCTTCTGCTGCTTTTGTTATATGTATTTCATTTTTACGTCTATATTCAACTAAATCAGCAACAGTAATTATTTTTAAATTATGTTCCTTGGAAAATTTCATAAGTTCTGGCATCCTCGCCATTGTTCCATCATCACTCATAATTTCGCAAATTACTCCAGCAGGATATAAACCAGCTAATTCTGCTAAATCAACTGCTGCTTCTGTATGTCCTCTACGAACTAAAACTCCACCTTTTTTAGCAGCCAGTGGAAAGATATGACCTGGCCTATTAAAGTCTTCTGGCCTTACATTTGGATCTAAAACTTTATTAATTGTAAGAGATCTTTCATAAGCTGATATCCCCGTTGTAGTTTCTTTAGCATCAATAGATACTGTAAAGGCAGTTCCTTTGGCATCTGTATTTTTATCAACCATAGGGTGTATATTTAATTCTTCTAACCTTTCTTCTGTAATTGGCATACAAATTAACCCTCTTCCATACTTAGCCATAAAATTAATAGCTTCAGGAGTTGCTTTTTCTGCTGCCATTAGTAGATCCCCTTCATTTTCTCTATCTTCATCATCAAGAACAACTACTATTTTTCCATTTTTAATATCTTCTATAGCTTCTTCTATAGTGTTAAATTTAAACATATAGCTCCTCCTTATTATTCTTTACTTAAACAAAGCCATTTTCCTGAAGAAAATTATAATCAATATCCTCTTCATTGCCTTCTTTATTGCTTTCTTTTTCCTCTTTATTCATAATGAGCTTTTCAACATATTTGCCAACCATATCGCACTCTAAATTCACTAAGTCTCCAACCTTCTTTCTTAGCAGGGTTGTAATTTCCTTTGTATGAGGAATTATAGAAACTTTAAAAACCTTATCATTAATATAAGCAACTGTAAGACTTATTCCATCTATGGTAATGGAGCCTTTTTGTACAATATATCTTAGTATTTCTCTTCCAGTACTAATGGTTACCCATACTGCATTATCTTCTTTTTCATATTCTGTTATAATTCCAGTTCCATCTATATGACCACTAACTATATGCCCTCCAAGCCTATCTCCAACTCTTAAAGCTCTTTCAAGGTTTACTTCATCTCCCACTTTTAATAGATGCAAATTACTTCTTCTCATAGTTTCGGCCATTACATCAACTACAAAACTACTAGTTGAAAATTCTGTAACAGTTAGGCATACCCCATTTGTGCTTATACTGTCTCCAATCATTACATCTTCAAGAACCTTCCTTGCATCTATTACTATTTTGGCAGACTTAGTTGCTTTTATTACTTCCTGAACCTTACCTACTTCTTCAATGATCCCTGTAAACAACTCATTATCACTCCTTCCTTATATAACCTTCTATCATTAAGTCATCACCGAATCTCTGAATATCAATATTATTAAGGATAAGGGCATTTTTCATTAATTCTATACCCTGTCCCCCTATTGGAGTCTTTGCCATATTGCCTCCGATTATTTTGGGAGCGATAAATGCATTTACTTTATCAACAATTCCCGCTTCAATAGCCGAGAAGTTTAATTCACTTCCACCTTCTATTAAAATGCTATCTATACCTTTTTCACCTAAAGCTTTCATTAAATAATTTAAGTCTACCTTATTGTTTTTTAAGGGGGTAATAATTACTTCTCCTCCCTTATCTTTAATCTTTTGAAGCTTTTCTGCTGGTGCTAGCTCAGTTACTGCTACTATGGTTCTTGCATTAGAATTAAGGTTAAGAACATTAGCTTCTAAGGGAATTCTTGCTTTTGTATCAACTACTATTCTTATTGGATCCCTGGAAGGAACTCCTTCTAGTCTTGTAGTTAAATAGGGATCATCTGCTATTATTGTTCCAATTCCAACCATAATTGCTGAAAGCTTTTGTCTTAATTTATGAACATAATTTCTTGACTCTTCATTAGTAATCCATTTTGAATCACCAGTTCTTGAAGCTATTTTTCCATCTAAGGTCATTGCAGTTTTAAGAATAGAAAAGGGGAGCTTTGTTGTAATATACTTTAAAAATATTTCATTTAGTTTTCTACTTTCTTCTTCTAAAACACCTGTTACAACTTCAATTCCATTTTCCTTTAAAATATTTATTCCCCTACCAGCTACCTTATCATTTGGATCTTTATGTGCTATAACAACCTTTTTAATTCCCTTTTCAACTATTTTATTGGCACAAGGGGGAGTTTTACCATAATGGGAACAAGGCTCAAGGGTTACATACATAGTCGCACCTTTAACATCTTCCTTTGCATTAAGAAAGGCATTAACTTCTGCATGATAGCTTCCATACTTCTCATGATAACCTTCCCCTATTATTTTTCCATCCTTTACTATAACTGCACCAACAAGAGGGTTAGGGCTTGTATAGCCTTCTCCTTTTTTAGCTAGTTCTAAGGCTCTTTTCATATATTTTAAATCCATATCTAATTCTAATTTTTCCTTCACGCTTAACACCTCGTAAATATTTTAACCAACTTCTTGTTTTATATGATGGCTAGTTACTTCATTAAAAATAAGTTTTCTGCATGCAAAAAAGCCCTGAATATAAATTCAGGGCTTAAATTACTATAAACAAATTATAATCAATTATATAAATAGGCCAAATAATTTTACAACCTAAATAGGCCGCATAATTTTATAGCTTGCTATATTATTAATTATACATTTCATCTTCTTCCATCCAGACTATACTGTCGGCTTCGGAGTTTCACCGAATCTGCCTTACGGCTCGCGGGCTATACCGCCGGTAGGGACTTTCACCCTGCCCTGAAGATATATTCAATTATTTTACATAAATATACCACTATCTAATACTCCTGTCAATTGCTATTTAATAATGTTACAACAACTAAATCTGGCCTATTAAATAACCTAATTGGAAAGGCACTTCCACCAAGGCCTCTGCTTACAACCATGCTTGTATTCTTTTCCCTATATATTCCACTTGTATATTTAGGGAATATTCCTTGGTTAGGGGAAAATAGTCCTCCTACAAGGGGCAGTCTTATTTGTCCTCCATGAGCATGGCCTGTAAAGACTAAGTCCAGTTCCTCTTCTACATATAATTTAAATTGTTCTGGTCTATGAGCTAGTAATATTGTAAAGCCTGTATTCCTTTCTTTATTTAATTTTTCAATAGCACTTTTCATATATTTTCTATTATTTTTTGATGTATAATGCTTTGGATTATACTTACTAGTTGGATCTTCAACTCCCATAAGTCCAATTTTATCCTTATCTTTTTCTAGAACTATAAAGGAATTATCAAGAACTTTTACCTCTTCCTTTTCTAAAAGCTCTTTCACTTTATTATAAGCTCCTGATAAAAATTCATGATTTCCTGAAACATAATAAATTGGTGCTATGTCCTTTATTTCCTTAATAAAGTCTGTAACTAAATTAAGCCTTACTTTCCTTCTATCTATAATATCACCAGTTATTACAATTATATCCGGCTTAATATTTTTAATTTTTTTAGATAGCTTCCCCTTATAATTTTTGTTATGAAAATCTGATATTTGAACTATTTTATAGTTATTAAATTTTTGTGGTATTTTGGAATTTTTATATTCATAATTGCTTATTACAATTCCATCATTTTGCCACTTAAAAAATGCTAATAAAATTAATATAATTAATGCTTCTATATTAATCCCTCTTTTTCTATATTTTAATGCTAATCACATACTTGGTCTTCACAATTTTCACTTTCAAAATCTATCTCTATAGTAACATGTTCTATTCCCTTTTTCCTTAAAAGTTCCCTAGTTTGATCTTTTATATGAGCAATTTCTTGAAACTTTGTATCATCTTTTACAACTATATGGGTACTTAACATATTCTTTTCTCCTTCTAAGGACCAAATATGAGTATGGTGAACAGATAAGGCTCCTGTACTTTCTGCAATTTCTTCTTCAATTTCAGCTATTGAAAAGTTTCCTGGGACCCCTTGTAAAAAAACATTTAATATTTCTTTCAAGTTTTTTACAACATTATATAGTACATATATTGTTGTTAGTAATGATAATATAGGATCAATTATAGGAATATCTACAAATAAAAGAATAATACTGGCAATAAGTATTACTACCCAGCCTAAAACATCCTCCATTAGATGCCAGGAAACAACTTTTTCATTTAAGGAAGTTCCCTTTCTTAATCGTAAAACAGCTGCTCCATTTATTGCTATTCCCAAAATTGCAAATAATAACATTCCTTTTGCATTTACAGGCTCTGGATTAATAATTCTAGGTATTGCTTCCTTTAGAATTAATATTGAACCAACTACTAAAATTAAGCTATTTATTAATGCACCAAGGAGAGAAAATCTAGAGTATCCAAAGGAAAATTTGCCATCTGGTCCCTTCTCTGAATATTTTTCTAAAAACCATGCAACTCCTAGGGATAAGGAATCTCCAAGATCATGTAATGCATCGGATAAAATTCCCATGCTATTTGTCCAGAAGCCACCTACTATCTCCAATATGGCAAAAGAAAAGTTTAATAAAAATGCAACTTTTATATTGCTGGAAGCGCCATGATGGTGATGATGGCCATGAATATGACTGTGACTATGATTGTGGCTGTGATTATGATTATGATTATGGTTATGACTATGCTTATGGTTATGACCATGATTATGGCTATGATTATCATTTATATGATTATGAATGTGCTCGTGCTTATGTTCATGTTCCTTCTTGTAATCTTTCATTTATATTCCTCACTTTTATTGCTTATAAATTTTTTAAAATTCTCTTTTCTTAATACTCCTTAATATTTTTTCAATTAAATCATGATTTTAATTAAATATATCCTACTATTATATATTTTATACAAAAAGACGCCTAATTTCCATTAGACGCCTTTCTTTATTAATATTAATGACTGCAATTGTGGTGATTACAGCTATTTTTTATAGAAAACTCTAGTAGCTTGTTTTCCTTTAGTAATTCAATATTTTTTAAAACCGAGTCATTTTCAACTTTATATACTTTAATCCCCTGGTTATTTAGTTTCATTAATGCCCCTGCTCCAATTCCACCAACTAAAATGGCATCAACATTTTCTCCTCCTAAAGCTTTAAGGGGTTGGCACATTCCATGCTGATGATTTAAGTCATCATTTTCAATGGTCTTAAGATTTTCATTGTCTAAATCATAAATTAAGAAAAATGGTGCTGTACCAAAGTGATTATAAGCAATACTATCTATGCCCTTATTTTCTTTAATTGGAATACATATTTTCATTTTTTTCTCCTTTCAATTCTTAATTATTTTTGACAACATCTATTTTTATTTAACTTACATGTTGTTCTGCAGTTACCTGGGACTTTTAACCATAAACTATCCTCTTTATTAAAGCTATCATTTTTAACTTGCTGAATAAATTCTACTATTTCTGAAAACTTTTCTTCCTGTAAATGATATAGAACATAATAGCCTACTTTCTCTCCTACTATAATTCCCGAATCTTTAAGTATTTTTATATGCTGGGATACAGCTGCTTCAGAGATATTTAAATGTTTAGCCATCCCCTTTGCACATATTTTTCTTTTAGAAAGTATAATTAATATTTTTAACCTTGTTTCATCGCTAAGTGCTTTAAATATTTTTACTATTTGTTTCATATTTACCCCTTAATCTAATTAAGTTATTACTTAATTAGATTATAATATACTTAATTAAATTTATCAATGGATTCGTAAAATAAATTTTATTAATATTTTAATATTCCCCCTCAATAATTATGGATATTTAATAATTATTAAGTTATTATATTATTAGAGACTTAAACTTACTTGAGAGGAGAGATGGATATGGCAAAAGAAATGGATACAAAAAAGGTTGAAGAATTACTGGATAAGAAAAATGAAGAAGCAAAAAAACTTCTTGGGGACAAGAAAAAGACAGAACATACTCTTGAAGAAGTTAGTGAAAAGCTAAATAAATTGAATTTTAAACCATTAGTTGGTATGATGTCGGATATAAAAACTATAACTTCCCTTGTTAAGGACTTTAGCTCTGGAAAGTATAGAGCTCTTCCAAAAAGAAGTATTATAGCATTAATGGGAGCATTAATTTACTTTTTATCACCAATAGATGTTATCCCAGATGTAATTCCTTTTGCTGGATTAATTGACGACACCTTTGTATTAAGCTTAATATTAAAACAATTTAAAACAGATCTTGATGTATATAAAGCTTGGAAAACTCCAAAAGAAGGGATTTTTGAAGAATATAAGAGACAGTATGAGGAAAAACACATCCAGGAATAATTAAAAATTGAAAACAAAAAAAGAGCCTCAGGCTCTTTTTTAGTTGTTACTTCTAAGGGCTTCTTCTTCAGAAATAGGAATAAGTATATCCCTTAATAATCCTTTTTCTCGTTTGCAATAGAATTCATAATCGTCGTTTCTTTTTAGTTCTCTAATATGTTCATTCCTTATTATTTTGAATTTCTTATTTGAATAAGAATTCTTTCCTATGTAGTAATCCTTTGCAACTTTTAATATTTTACATCTTACTGTCATTTTTTCGCTTCCCCTTTTAAACTAAATATTCAATGATATATATTTAATTATTGACAACAAGTCTTTACTTTATTATTATTTACTAAATCTCTCCCATTTATATTTTCGAACAAAATTTTACATTCTTAACAGTTAATTTAGAATAATCTTTAATTAAACTATTTTTTTCCATTAAAGCGAATTTTATCAAAATATTAAAAATAACTAAAATTTTAACATTAATCACTGAAACCTAAAAAAAGAGCCCTAGGACTCTTTTTATTTTGAGTAATATTCTATTATTAATTGTTCCTTTATTTCTATAGGTAGTTCTTCTCTTTTTGGCATTTTAACTAGTTTTGAAGAGAAAGATTCCAAATTCTTTTCTATATATGGTAATTTGCTTATTTCATTAGTTTGGAAATTATCTTTAAACATTTCAACTTTTCTTGATCTTTCTTTTAAAGTAATTTCATCTCCTACATTAACTATGTAAGATGGAATATTTACTTTTTCTCTATTTACCAAGAAATGTCCATGACTTACCATTTGTCTTGCTTGACGTATGGAGCTTGCAAAACCACTTCTGTAAACTAGGTTATCTAGTCTACGTTCTAGAGTATTTAGCAAATATTCACTTGGAGTGATATTATGCTTTTTTGCTTCCTTCATAGCCTTATTTACATATCCATTAAACTGCTTTTCTAGAACTCCATAATAAGCTCTTAACCTTTGTTTTTCTAATAATTGTGTTCCGTAGTTAGATAGTTTCTTATCTGCCCTACTTGTACCCTTTCCTGCACGTTTCATTGCTTTAGGATGACCTACTACATTTAAGCCTAGCCTTCTAGCAAGCTTAAAACGCGGTCCCATCATTTTTGCCATATTAATATTAACCTCCGATTTATTATTTGCCGCGGTAGTTAATTAATAACATGAAAGTATTATATCACAGCTTTTTGCAATTG
>FZPS01000113.1_pt341 | contig 12928 bp, 11 predicted proteins | sample 1817821 | NCBI WGS metagenome assembly FZPS01 (sample SAMEA104158645, study PRJEB21678) | metagenome | place: Germany | collected 2015-04-21 | reverse complement strand
GGGTTCCATCCCCAAGTGGTAATAAAGGTTCCGGCACAGGCACCGATCAAGGCAACCACCGAACCCACCGATAAGTCAATGTTCCCACCGCTTAAGATACATAAAAGCATACCAACGGCGAGAATTACAACATAGGCATTTTGGAAAATCAAATTTGATACATTCATTGGTTTTAACAAAACGCCCTTAGTAAGGAACTGAAAGGCAATAATAATCATGAACAGTGCAAGCAACATCATGTACTGTTTCAAATTATTGCGAAATGTTGTCCGAAAACGTTTCATGCCCCGATCTCTCCTTTGCTTTCCTGCATAATGCAATTCATTATACTTTCTTGGGTCGCCTCTTCGGCCGGTAATTCCGCGACAATTCTACCCTTATTCATCACATAAATGCGGTCACACATTCCCAAAATTTCCGGCAGTTCTGAGGAAATAAACAAAACCGATTTACCCTCCTCAACGAGTTCGTTGATGATCTGATAAATTTCATATTTGGCACCCACGTCAACACCCCTAGTGGGCTCATCCAAAATGAGCACATCAGGTTTTGAATAGATCCATTTACCGAGAAGCACCTTTTGTTGATTACCACCGGATAGATTGGCAACATATTGCTCTACGGTTGGGGCTTTTATTCCTAACGATTCTAGATAATGATCAGCTGTTTGTCTCTCAAGATCCGTATCAATACGGCCTTTATTCGAAACATAATCCATTCGCGGCAAGGTAATGTTATGCATTATACTATTTTCTAAAATCAAACCGCTTTCTTTGCGATCTTCAGTTACATAAGCCAGTTTAGCTGCAATAGCCTGTGGAATGGAGTTAAGCTCTAAAACTTCCCCGTCTTTAATAACCGTACCCGAGGCTTTAATGCCTTGAGCTTGCCCGAATATGGACATGGCAAGTTCGGTTCGACCAGCGCCAATGAGTCCATAAACACCCACAACCTCGCCTTTGCGAAGCTTAATAGAAACATCATCAACTACTTTTCTCTCAGTATATAGCTCATGATAAACCGTGAAATTCCTTGCCTCAAAAGAGATCTCGTCGCGAATAGTATGGGGCCTGGCGGGAAAACGTTCTGTCATCTCCCTACCTACCATACCGCGAATGATGCGCTCTTCGGAAACCTCATCTGCTTTGTTATCTAACGTTTCCACAGTTGAACCATCACGTAAAATGGTAATTCGATCGGCGCAATAAGATACTTCATTAAGTTTATGAGAAATAATAATTGAGGTTATTCCCTGTTCTTTCTGTAGCCTCAGTAACAAATCTAAAACGTGTCGTGAATCGCTTTCGTTGAGACTGGACGTTGGTTCATCTAAGATTAAAAGCTTAACGTTTTTAGCCAAGGCCTTAGCAATCTCAATGAGCTGCTGTTTTCCAACACTTATATCTTTAACTAAAGTACGGGGATCCTCTGTCAAACCCACAATTCGCATGTACTCTTCGGCCTTGTTATTGGTTAAATGCCAGTTGATCAAGCCCTTACTTTGCTGTTCATTACCGAGAAACATGTTTTCACCAATGGAAAGATAGGGAATCAGAGCGAGCTCTTGATGGATAATCACTATTCCCAAACGTTCCGAATCTTTAATGTCTGTGTGCCGGCAAAGTACCCCATCATAAGAAACATCACCTGAATAAGAACCAAAGGGATGTACTCCGCTTAATACATTCATTAAAGTGGATTTTCCCGCGCCGTTTTCGCCGACTATGGCATGAATTTCTCCTTCGTTTACGGTGATGTTGACATTGTCCAAGGCCTTAACACCCGGGAATTCCTTTGTAATTGCCCTCATCTCTAGAAGCGTTTTAGCCACACGTCTCATCCTCCTACTTTGAAGAAGCGGATGGGCTATCAACCCATCCGCCCTTAGAAAACCATTACTTAGATACCCAATTGATCTTCGGTGTAATAGCCGCTTTCGACTAAAAGTTCATAATAATTATCAGCATCGGCAAACACCGGTGCACATAGATAAGTTGGAACAACTTTTACGCCGTTGTCGTAGGTTTCGGTATCATTGATTTCAGGTTCGGAACCTTCGGCCATGGCTTGAATCATGCCAACAACTTTTTCGGCCAAGGTACGTGTATCTTTAAAGATGGACATTGATTGACGACCTGCTAAAATGTTTTTCATGTTAGCAACGTCACAGTCTTGACCGGTGATTGCCGGGAATTCTTCAAATCCGGCACCTGCCAAGGAATTGGTTACACCTAGTGCTGTGGAGTCGTTGGAGCAAAGAACAGCATCTAGTTTGCGGCCATCAGAATAATGGGCTGCAATTAGGTTATCCATACGAGATTGTGCCCTTTCGGAAGACCATGCCATTGTTGCAATTGCTTCAAAGGCAACTTGACCCGAAGGGATAACAACTTTTCCGCTTTTAATATAAGGTTCTAGCGCATCATAGGCACCTTGGTAGAAATAACGTGCGTTATTATCATCTGCAGAACCACCGACGATTTCGATGTTTACCGAGTCAGTACGGTTCTTTAAATTTAAAGCTTCTACCAGGTACTCCCCTTGAATTGTTCCCACCATGTAATTGTCAAAAGTTGCATAGTAAGAAACGGCGTCTGTTTCCATGATCAAACGGTCATAGGCAATTACGGGGATTCCTTCATCCTTAGCAATTTCTAAAACAGTTCCTAGAGCGCTTCCATCAATAGAAGCTATAACCAAAATTTCCGCACCATTTAAAATCATGTTTTCGAGCTGAGAAATCTGTAATGCCACATCATTATTTGCATACTGCAGGTCCACAACATAACCTGCGGCTTCAAGTTGAGCCTTCATGTTGCCACCATCTTGATTCCAGCGTTGTAGACTTTGGGTCGGCATAGCTACCCCAATTCTGGTCGCGGCTGATGCCACCACTCCGGAAAACGCCAATACAACCAATAATGCAACTATTAATACGGTTTTTTTCATTACAAAACTCCTTCCGATTTGTCTTTAGTCAACGGATAACTACAAAAACACCTCTGCGAGCTTTTGGCATGCCCCCCTTAATGTTCTTATTAGCTTTTGATTACATCGTGATAAAATGCTGAACAATCACCTAAGTAATCTTTCATATTGCAAACATACTTCGACAGGATTTTTACAATTCCTGCAAATTACATACTAACATTTTTTACACAATCGCTAGCTTTATCCTTCTTTAAAAAAGTAATAGTCACCTCCGTAGAGATGACTATTAATATGCGTCTTAGTAAACCTTTTTCAGTAACGATGCCGCTTCTTCATCCATAATGAAAATCACATTAGGATGTTTTTGTAAAATCGATGCGGGGCAATCTTCGGTAACGGGACCTTCTAAAGTACCCTTTACAGCCTCTGCTTTTCTTATTCCAGATGATGCAACCAAGATCTGATCCGCTTCCATAATGTCGGCCAGACCCATGGTGATCATTTGGGTGGGGGCCTCTTCCCTCGTTAAGCCGTGGTATTGCATGGTACTTTGGATAGTTGATTCACAGCTATCTGCTAAAAAGAGCCGTGAGTCAAAACTTGTACCCGGTTCATTCGCGCCCAGATGCGCATTAACACCTAAACCCACAATTTGTAAGTGACGCGGATATTTCTGTAAAATTTTGTTATAACGGGCGATTTCGGCATCCACATCGCCCACACTTCCGTCTAGAAGACCAATGAATTTTGGTTTTGCTTTGATAATGTCATAAAACTTATTGTGCATATACGTGTGGACGGTGAATTTTTTATCGCGCTCCGCGACATATTCATCTAAATTTGTAAAAACCGAATGCTCAATTCTTATCTCATCATTATTAATCGCATCTGACAATAGCTCAAAGGTACCATCATAGCTTGCCCCGGTAGTTGTATTAATACTTGGTTCCCCGTAGTTGCCTAAAGTATCTTTAAGTGCTTTTAACACTTCCTGAGATAACTCTGCATAATTCTTTGTCTTAATCACTTTCATTTTTATCCTCCTCTCAGCAATGCCGGATGGGGATGCTATTTATATTTTGGTAGCCAATCGCCGTGCGCATCGATTAAATCATCAACCATGGCAACAATATCATCAATTGAAAGCTCCGAAGATGTGTGCGGATCAAGTAATGCTGCATGGTAAATATGATCTTTCTTCTGTGTCATGGCAGCTTCAATGGTTAGAAGCTGAACATTAATCTGCGTCATGTTTAATGCAGCCAATTGTGTAGGCAAATCTCCCACATAAGTGGGATTAATTCCACTGCTATCCACCAAACACGAAACCTCAACGCAAGCTTCAGAAGGTAAATTGGTAATTAAACCTGTGTTTAAAACATTCCCTCCGATTTTATAAGGTATATTCGTTTCCATTGCTTCCATGATATATGATCCGTATTCACCTGTTCTTTCATGGCTTAGATCAGAGTTTTCAACTAAGTGTTCTCTTAATGAATTCCAACCTTTAATTTGTTCGATGCAACGTCTCGGGTACTCATCTAACGGAATATTAAAACGCTCAATTAACTCAGGATACTGACTCTTTATGAAATAAGGCAAGTACTCAGCATTATGTTCACTTGATTCTGTCACATAGTAGTTAAAGCGTTTCATAATCTCATATCTAACCATATCGTCATGGGGAGTTGGTCTTTCTAGTGCTCTTTTTTTGATCTCAGGATAAAGGTCAACACCTTCTCTGGTTACCTCTAAGAGCCAAGCCATGTGATTAATCCCGGCGATATTATAACGCACATTGTCAGTGGGCATACCCAGACCTTTCAAAAGATGGTAAGCACAGCCCTGAACACTGTGGCAAAGTCCTACTGTTTTCACATCAGTATATCTAAGCATGGCTCCCGTTAAAATGGCCATTGGATTAGTGTAGTTTAGTAACCAAGCATCGGGACAAACTTCTTCCATATCACGGGCAATATCAAGCATCACGGGAATAGTCCTTAGACCTCTAAAAATTCCTCCGATGCCTAAAGTATCTCCAATAGTTTGCCGCAATCCATATTTTTTGGGCACTTCGAAGTCAATAACGGTACAAGGCTCATAGCCTCCCACCTGGATTGCGTTGATTACATAATCTGCGCCGGCTAACGCCTCTTTTCGATCCGTATAAGATACTATCTTTCCATGATTGCCCAGATTTTTATTGAGAATCTTCAACATGGTTTCTGATTCTTTTAAACGCTGAGGATCAATATCATACAGCGCGAATTCAGAATCACGTAAAGCGGGACTTATGAAGCTATCACCCAATACGTTCTTAGAGAAGACTGTACTCCCTGCTCCGATAAATGCAATCTTTGCCACTTCTACATCGCTCCTTTTTTAATATAAGTTTAGACTCCATCTTATATTATGCATAATGTTAACATCTTTGTAAACCATTACTAGGCGAATGGAACATTTTATCTATTCGTCAGAAACTGGTGGTTTAGTTTGTCCAAAAAAATCTTTTGTAAAGTTTTCAAATAGATAGAGGATTCGGTGCTTGCATGCATAATATGGTAAATGTCAGTCTAAATGTACTGTCTGCCAATCAGTTTAAGGGTAGATGCCTTACGGAACACTATGTTTAAAGTAAAGACATAGTTCACTGGCCGAAAGGTCAGCCTAGGGAGGGCTTTAGACATAATTCCGGTCTACCCTTAAAATTTTTTTGGATAACACCGAGCCTAGCTTCGGTGTTATTCTTTTACACAATAATTAATCGGGTCAGAGAATTACCCTAATCAATGCCTTGAAATTTATTTCACAAATTTACCATTTATTGCAGGAGATCCCAAACAAAGGGAGTATATATGTTAATGTGATAATCTTCAACTTAATAAGTACCCTTTTTAGGGTATGAAGGTCCAACCGCCTTTAACGGATAGGTTTGGGCGAATCGGAACCGAGATCGAGTACGCTTGCACCGGCGAGGTGTGGGCATCATGAATCTTGACTTGGACCGGACCTATCCGGGCAAACTCCTTTCAGCAGTAACACCCAAGCGTATGCTTGGGTGTTACTGCTCTAAATACCTTTTTTAATACCTAAAGTCAAGCTAGACAGATAATTATCCACAGACTGTTGATAATTTTTGTGGATACTGTGGATAACTGAAAATGATTCTTATTTTTATTTAGCTTATCTTAAATATAGATAAACTAAAACGCCCATGGCGGCTAAAAATAGTACGCCAAAAGTTTTAAAGCCCAATTCAAAAATACGTACGGGCAAAAGCAAAATATTCAGCAACAAAGTTAGCAAATAAATCACCTCTTAAAAATTATTCAAATTACTATGTATGCATACCCATTCTATTTCCAAGAAAATATTCCTCCTTAAACGGAAGAAGAACAACATAGCCACCTGGGGTGTATGGCATGTTGTTCCCCTGCCTTGTGTGGAGGTCTTTCTATATGCTTCAAGCTTAAATTGTTCCACAAGTTCAGCTAGTTTATTTCGGCTACTTCTTTTTCAGTGGCATTGGCGATTTCATGATCCCCCAAGTCGGCCTAGGCCAAACCCCGGGAGATCTTTTCAATTATATCGCCAATAACACTAATTATGTTCCCTATCCCATTGGATAGGGCACCTAAGGCAAAAATATCCTTGGCAGAATTTCTAGTATTTCTAAATAGATTATCTATTTGTAGCACTATTTTTCGGATTGCTGTTTGTTCCTAAGTTGCCTTAGATGAAGTTTAACTAAAAAGGTATTTCTTAACTTAAGGGTGCTTTGACAAAGAAGAGCGAAGACGGTACCGTCCTGGTCGAATATGAAGGCCCAACCGCCTTCTCCAAAACCAAGAGTATCAAAATTGCTACTTAATCCTGTTCCATCTCTTATTCCAACTAATGCTTCGAGTACTTGACCGTTATCATCTTTGATTGTTGCTCCATAAATTACTGCGATGATATTGTAAATACGACTAATAATGAGATCAGATACTAAAGATTGTCCTGCCAAAGCTTTTATTATATAATCACGGTCTGCTAGATTAGTGTTGCTTCAATCACTATAACGAGCAGTACCGTCTCGCTCAACAATTTTAGTGGCCTCCGGCCGGTATTTAAATCTTGCGTCTATGGCCTAAGGTGATTATCTAGATTACAAAAACAAAGAGCCTTTTACGCAATCGAAAAAGGCCCTCACCATAGTTGTCATTACATTTGGTAGCCCGGCCATCTTTGTCTTTTAAACTTTAGATCCGTGGCTTTGCGCCCGTCACTTTCGAAACGTTTGCCTTTTTCCTGTATATATTAGATTGTATTTTCACTTTAACATACTAGTAAATATCTGTCAACTCCCCTTGACACACTTTCCCAACTCATTTACCTTTGCCTCTAAACACCTTGTTGATGGTGCTTTTAGGGCTGGAAATGTTTTGGAAACTAGGGGTTTGTCATCTTAATTTAAAAAAGTTTTTCAGCCAAAAAGGAGAAAAAGAAGGAGGGCCAAAAATTTGGACACCTCCCATAGGCACTTTTTAATATTGGCCATTCCTCTATGAATCCCTGCCGCTAAATGAAAACAATTTGTAATCTTTTTATGCGTTTTAGAGTATTATCTGTTTCTTCGATTCATTCGAACTTGATGCCGGATGACTATATTCATGATCACGTTCTTTTCATCTTTACTAAGTTCGGAAAACATTACTCCAAAGATCCATTTTTCTTCTGATTGCTGTTTCCAGCGCATGGTACAAGAAAGGATTAATTCATCAAAAATTAAGTCAAAAGTACTGTTTTCCGGAATGTTTAAAGGAGAAATCAACTTCGCCCCTCCAAGGCTTAAGTCAGCAATAATACAATCAATTCTTCGCTTAGTAACCTGATGCGGTACTGGTTCATTGTTTATGTGAGTCAGATAAAGCCTGCCATCCACACCTATATCGGTTCGATGAAAGGCGCGTCTACCGAGATTTTGCCAGCCATGAACCTCATTAAAGGCACATTTATGCCTAAATGGGCAGTAGCAATTCGGCATGGTTATATGTTCGTGTTTAGTAAGGCAATAGATAATCTGCCTAGCGTGAACGTCCGTTAGATGTCTTATCCATTCCACATCGGAATATCCATTATCTTTAGCAATTTCGTAGGCAAACTCTTGGTAAGAGGTATCTATTTTAACGTCTAATGATTCATCATCAATTACGGGAAAATAAAAAGCCTCATACCACACTTTAGCATCGTCTTGAATGCGATCAATTTTCACATCATAAAGTTGATCGCCAATTTCGTATTGACCATCTAAGCTCTTCTTGTTAGCAATGCATGAACCTAATAGTGTTTCCTTGAAGCTAGGACCAACGAGATCATTTAGATTTTCTTTCGTTAAACGTTCGGGCTTTAAAGTTTCATCCGTGCGTAAACGGACTAGCTCTAAAGCTATTCTATTACAGGCCATGATATTTCCGTCTTGATCTACAATTAAATAACCGTAACAAGCGTGGTGTGGAAGTAGTTCAACGTCTGTAGTTTTAGCTTTGTTTAAAGAATCCACTGATCTCCTCCTACTTTATTATATTATTGTTACCTCTATTACTAACAATTATATATACTTTCGCAGAAAAAACAAGTATTTTAGATATAGTAGTTTTACTGGTTCCACAACAAACTCCCGGCTATAACAGTTGCTAAAAATTTTCACCGCGTTTAGCTGTTGTAACCACCCAAACACCTAATAAAATAATCACAGAACCGACGAACTGAATTAACGAAAAACGCTCTGCTCTAAAGGTAATACCTGCAAAAACCGAAACGATGGGTGTTAAATTCATAAAAATCGCCGCTTCGGAAGCACTTATCTTCGATAACGAATAATTTAGGGCAATGAATGCGATTACTGATGATAAAACTCCTAAATAAAGAACGGCCAAGAGCGCGTTAAGATTAGCCAGTGCCCCAAAGTAGGTCACTGGATTTGGCGTGGTTATTAAACCCACCACATTAAAGAAAATAGCTCCGGCCCACATCATGACATATGTAACTTCTATTGGTGTTGCGCTACCGGACGCCTTTTTAGAGTAAATATTGTAGAGACCACCGGCCATTACAGCCCCCAAAAGGGCTAAAACCCCGGTTAAATGACTGCCTGTCCCGCTTCTTAATCCAGGTAGCGAAATTAAAACCACACCGAAAACAGAGGCAAAGACAGCTATCCATTGAGCTTTACTTAACTTTTCTTTAAGTAAAACCGCGGCTGAAAACGCCACAGCCACGGGAATTAAAGAAACGATTATTCCCGCCTCTGAAGCGGAGGTGAGATCAACACCCGTCGTTTCAAAGACGAAATATAAGATGGGTTGAAAAAGTGCCACAAGGGCAAGGGGTTTAATTTTTCGGGTATTTATTTCAACCTTAATTAATTTAAGTGCCTTTAAAAGCCACATAAGCAATGCCGCCGTCATAAACCTTAAACCCACCAGTTGATTCATGCCCAGTGTGTCTAGGGCATTTTTCGTAAATAAAAAAGAAAAACCGAAGATTGTTGCAGAAGCTGCCGCGGCTAGGTAAGGTAATTTACCCACTGAGTTTTTCATTCGCTCACCCTTAAAACTTAATATTTATCATAGTCAATTTTTGAACTTCACCAAGCAACATTTCTTATACTTTAATCCACTGCCACAGGGACATGGGTCATTTCTGTTAACTCGCCACATTGTATCATATAAATCAATTATCTTTCTTTGCGTGTGTTCCCTTGTATAGCCTTTCTTAAGTGATTCGGCCATTATTTCCATGAAGGGTTCTATATAGGCAAAAAAACGCTTATAATCAGTAATTCGATGTTTCTTATAACCTGTTCATGTGTACCTCGGCCGCGCTTGTCTAGGCGATAAACATCATGAAGATCTTAGGGTCCATCTAAACTAACTCCCACTAAAAAGTTGTTTTCTTTTAGAAAGCGAGCCCAATCAGCATTGAGCACGGCAAAGCCCCTACGGAGCATACAAACTCTCCTCCCAATCTAACTAAGTGTACTTAGGTGAAACACAATGTGCACTGCTTCTAAAAGTCCTCGTCAAATCGTTCTTTCCATAAACCTAAAAATGAAATTAACTCTTCCAATGTTGGGCTATGCGAATTACGTACGTAAAACCCTGAGGTTGCAGTTCCCATAATTAAGATTTCTTCCAATGTTAGACCTAGCATTAAACCTAAGCAAAAACCCGCATTAAAGTTATCGCCTGCACCGGTGGTGAGCTTTGGTGTGGCTGTGTATGGGCCGTCAACATAAACACATTCGCCGTCTTTAAAAGCAATTGCACCTTCTATTGCATGGATTACAATGCACGATAAATCTAGTTTGGCGGCCAAAGCAGAAACCAGTTCTTCCAGCCCCATTGCCTCTAGTTCTTCCATGGGCTTTATTCGCAAGACAGATGCTACTTCCAATGCCTCTCTATAATTTAACCCCAGAACAACCTTGTAGTACGCGGTGAACTGTTTGAGTAGTTCTAAAGCAAGGCTTAAATCTTCTTCATTACGCTTGCCCGGATCGGCGAGGTCAACAAAGAAGGACGGACGGTTTTTCAGATTCGATGTGCTTAAAAAATCAAGAAATCCTTGCCAAATTTCGTTCATGCGATTCACCATGGTCCAATTGAGATTGGCCACTAAATCCACATCGCCGAAAATCCTGTTAATATTTTCTTCCCCGACTTCCGCGAGTAGGGTGTCCCAGCCAATTTGCCCCAAGGATTCCATTTTGCCCAACATGATCTTGCCGTCACTAAACTCAAGTGCATCTGTTTGACCCGGTTCTCCAATGGAGTAAACATCTTGGCAGTGCTCAATGAAATCAAAAAATATGGGATCAATATTAGGTATACCCAAAGCACCCACATAAGATATGTCAACCCCAAGTCTGACCATGGCATTACCCATAATGGGACCGTTGCCCCCCAGTTTGGTGGTGATTGGCACAAGCTCGATGTTGGTACTTAGCCCGGAGGCCCGTGATATGCGTTCGCCAAACTGTGCTATGCTATTAATCGGTATGTATGAGTCTATTGACTCCCGCTTATCTACTACTTTAATGATCTTGTCAATAAATCCGTCAAATCCTAAGGTTGCTGAAAATTGCGGCATTTCCACACTTTCTAGTTTTAATTTTAAGGCTAACAATTTGTCACGCATGTTTTGGCTCCTTACGTTTGCGGGCTTTACCGGGGATGCGAATTATCCCCGGTACTTCTCCGCATTAATTTTTTTATTCTTCCCTAATCCAAACGAGCATCTCACCATTACCCCTATTATTCCAAGCATAATAAGGTATGGCTTTAATATTTATTGCCTTTTTGCTAGGTGGTGTTGTCCTGTAAAGAGATTTATCACCGGTAGCAGTCCTATTTCCTTCGCCAACGATTGTAACAATACCTCCCATTAGCTCCGCTTCAAATTGAGCTTCGAGTTTAGAATCCCTCGGTAGAGAAACGTCAGGTAGTGCAGAACCATTATCTGCCTCTTCTAAACAGTACACAATGGGTCCCCGCATGAGGGCAATCTTTCCTGCATTTACCCGCACCTCAGGGTGGGCATAAATTCGCTGAACCGGCATGGGAAACTCAAGTTCAATTAGATCCCCCGTTGTCCAAGTCTTTCTCACTTTGGCGTAGCCCTTATCCGTGATTCTCCCTAGGTCTACCTTTTCACCATTAACTGCAAGTGTAGGATCTTGACACCAGCCCGGTATTCTGAGATTTAAGGTCAAATCTTCAGGGTTGGCAGGATTGACTGTGATTTTCACCTTACCATCCCAAGGGTAATTGGTTTCTTGGACAAACTGCACTGTCTGATTGGAAAGTTCCAAATCAGCGGTTCCGCCCACGTAAAGATGGACAAAGACTTCGTTATCTTTTTGAGAATAGATGTATCCCCCTAAAGAAGCTAAAAGCCTTGCCAAGTTTGGAGGGCAACATGCACAGCTAAACCAACCTTGACGTTCAATTTTCACATGGCGCTTGTCATAGCGTTCACCGCATGCTTCGGGCCAGACCTCAAGGGGATTAACATAAAAGAATCGTTTTCCGTCTTGAGACATACCGGCTAATGCCCCGTTAAATAAGGCCCGCTCTAGCACGTCGGTGTACTTGCCATTCGGTTCTAAACTTAGCATACGCTGGGCCCAAAAAATTAGACCTATGGATGCGCAGGTTTCAGTGTATGACGTGTCATTGGGTAAATCGTAGTCCACTGTAAAGGCTTCGCCGTAAAATTGAGATCCGATACCGCCCGTTACATACATGCGCTTCTGGGTAACGTTTTCCCATAAAGTGCGGCAAATATCGGCTAATTCTTCATCGTTTGTCTCCAAAGCTAAATCAGCCATGGCACTATAAAGATACATGGCCCTTACGGAGTGGCCTTCCGCGGTTTTCTGCTCCCTCACCGGTAAATGGGATTGACTGTATTTTAAGCCCCAATCTCTGGGATTTCTAAATGTGCTTTTATCTTCTGTTTCCTCGTATTCACGGTCTAGATAATTGGGCTCTTGGCCTCTTTCGTCCACAAAGAATTTGGCTAGTTTAAGATAGCGCTTTTCATTAGTGGCTTTATATAATCTGACCAAGGCAAGCTCGATTTCGGCATGTCCCGCGTAACCCCGTAATTTTCCCTGTTCTGCGCCGAAAGTATCATCTATATGATCGGCAAATTTGCAAACAATGTCTAGAAACTTCCTTTTGCCCGTTGCACCATAATAGGCTACGGCCGCTTCAATCAAGTGGCCGGCAGTATATAATTCGTGTGCTTCTGTGAGGTTTGTCCACCGTTGATCTAATCTACCGATACTATAATAAGTGTTTAAATATCCATCGGGCTCTTGGGCTCTGCCAATTAGATCAATTACCTCGTCTGCTTCTTTCTCCAGCTCCGGGTCGCTTTTTGTGGCTAACGAGTAGGCCACCGCTTCGAGCCATTTAGCAACATCGGTATCTTGAAATACCTCACC
>FZPS01000010.1_pt165 | contig 12928 bp, 10 predicted proteins | sample 1817821 | NCBI WGS metagenome assembly FZPS01 (sample SAMEA104158645, study PRJEB21678) | metagenome | place: Germany | collected 2015-04-21 | reverse complement strand
AAGCATAAGCATGCTATACAGCTCAGGTTGTTGTTCCTGCAAAAGCTGCCAGCGTTGGTAATGGTCTTGCAGAGACGAGGCGGTTTGCTTTGCCACCTCGCGGATGCTTTGCATATTAGCCAGCATCTTATCCGCCATTTCCTGTTCGAGTTGGTCCAGCATACAGGCGTAGTAGGTCTGAAAAATGACTTCAGCGCCCATATCGGCAATGCGCTTCTGCAAGTCAAGCAGGTTTTTTTTGAATTGCGCCTTGCTGATGTTTTTCAAGGTGCTGCTGTCATTGCCGCCTATGGTTATAATTACCAGGTCAGGCTTATATGCGTCTAGGTCTCTCTGATAGCGTGCAAGCAGTCCGCTGCTGGTATCTCCGCCAATGCCGCAGTTGATGAAGTTGCCGCAGCCGCCGCCATAATGCTGTTTAAAGGCAAGTTCGACAAAATCAAACCAGGTCATGCCTGGCAAACGGCGCTGTGTGTTGGAGGAGCCGAAGGCTTCCACCACTATATGTTGTCCTCGAGCCAGCTTGTGGAAAATATGCAGGCCGCTAAAGTCTTCCATGTATAAAACCCCTTGCAGTGACAAAACAACGGTCAAGTATGCTAATATAAAACCAAACTATACTTTTGTTGAGCAAGCTTGTAAAATAAAGGCGCAAGCGATATGGTAAGGGTAATGTACGGATTTGTAAGCCTTAGGTTTTATGGAAAAAAAAGCTGGCAGAAATTGGACGCTAAGGCGCAGCAAGTTGACTTTGCTAAGGAAATACTGGTTTTCTGTGAATTTCTCGGGAGTTCTTCCCCGACAAGATTTTTGAACGAAGCCCTAGGCAAGTTACTAAGGCTTTTTGCATATATATCATCATTCCAGGAGTTCAGCCATGTCTCGCAGACTGCTTTCCACCGATTATGCATCCTTGCAGGCCGCCGTAGATGCGGCTGCTGAGAATGACTTGGTCGTGGTTCCCGCCGGTCATCACCAGTGTGCTTCGCTACGCTTAAAGAGTAATTTAACTCTGCGTTTGGAAGCTGGGGCTGTGTTGCATGCCCCCAGAGAAATTGAAGGCTATAACAAGAGTGAGATGCTGCAGCGGCAGACCAGCTTAGACCATTATTTCTTTGGCGGCTTTGGCCTCGAAAACCTGTGCATTGAAGGTGAAGGCGTGCTAGCCTGTAATGGCGATGCCTTCTGGAGTGATTATGACGGCAAAGACTCGCCGCCAGCCAGCGAGCTGAGGAGCAGGGTGTATCTGTCCATGCCCTCCAGGCCTAGCGCCATGCTTTTTGTCAATTGCCGGAATCTGCGTCTGCGCGATTTCAGCATAGTCAATGCCGCCGCCTATACGGTCTGGTGCATAGGCTGTCAGAATCTGCGTTTGGAGCGCTTGCGCATAAAAAACCACCGGCTGGGTCCTAACACCGACGGTCTGGACATAGACTGCTGCCAGGATGTCTGGATAGACTCTTGCCACATCGACGCCGGCGACGATTGCATCGCTCTGAAAAGCGACATAGCCATACTGGGGCGTGAGCTGCCCTGTGAAAGGGTACATATCAGCAATTGCACGCTTACTTCAACCTGCTGTGCCCTGCGCTTGGGCTATGAGGGCGACGGCGATATCCGTGACATTATAGTGAATGACTGCATTATACACGACAGCAACAAGGGCTTTGACTTGATCTCGGTGTTGCCAGAAATTCAGCGTTTCAATATATACAAGGGGGCCAGAATAGAAAATGTGGTCTTCAAGGGCGCAGTTATGCGCAATGTCAGACAGGCTATTGCCGTGTGGAGTGGAGCCGACTTGACCGAGGATGAAGAACGTTATCAGGGATATATCAGAAGGCTGAGCTTTGCCGACTTGCAGATAGAAGCGGTGGACGCCTCTTTTATCGGCGGCATGGCGGTCTCAGAGATCATGCTGAATAATATACGTATGCAGGTTAGGCGAGATGCGCAGCGCTATAAAGGGCAAACGCTCGTGCGCAAGCCTAATGTCTGGGGTACGGGATATCTGCCTTATGCCTTGAATTTCCACCAGGTGGCCAACCCCATCCTCAATAATGTGAATGTCAGCATGGAGGAGTATTGAGAGCGGCTGAGACCCAGCCTCAAAAATCGCCTGCCTTAGTGTGTCTTGGTCTGTCTTAGTATCCAATATTTTGGCGATCGCTTTTTAGGCGGGGGGGTGGGCCGCGCCAATAGCGATTGCCTTCTTGCTTCAGTGGTTCTTTTAGAATATTTCCACTGGGCATTTAGGTATTGATTCCAGGAAGAACCTGCCGTAGAACTTTTGTTTGACGCGGCAGTCCATGATAACGACCATGCCCTGGTCTTGCTTGGAGCGGATCAGTCTGCCGAAGCCCTGCCTGAACTTGAGCACGGCTTCGGGCAGGGAGTAATGCAGGAAGGGGTTGCCGCCTCGGAATTTGATCATTTCGCAGCGCGCCTCGATGAGGGGGTGGTCCGGCACCGAAAATGGCAGTTTGCAGATGATGACGTTGCTCAGCGCCTCGCCGGCCACATCTACGCCGGTCCAAAAGCTGGCGGTGCCGAAAATCACCGCCTTCTCGTTTTCCCGGAAGAGTTCGAGCATGCGCCGAGGTCTGTATTCGCCGCCTTGCACATAGACCTGGTAGCCGCCCTTAGCAAAAAAGCCCTGCATATTTTCGTAAAGCTCATTCATCATCGAGTAGCTGGTGAAGAGGACGAAGGCTCTGCCTTGGCTGAGGCTCAAAAAATGCTCGATTTGCTTTTCCGCCTCGGGCAGAAATTGCGGCGAGTTAGGCTCGGGCATATTTTGGCCTAGGTATAGCTTCACCTGGCGTTCAAAGTCAAAGGGGCTGTCCAGCAGCAGGCTTGGACAATTCTGCATGCCGACGCGTTTCTGGAAAAACGAGATATCGCCGGCAATGGCCAGGGTTGCGCTGGTGACAATGACCGGGAATTTTTCCAGATTGTTGAAAAGCAGCTCATTGAGCTGTTTTGAAATTTCAATGGGCACGCAATTGAAGCTGATTTCGCGCCCCTCCTTGCCGAAGCGTTCAAACCAGTAGACATACTCATTTTCGCGCATACTGAAGAAGAGGTTGAGTGCTTCGTTATGTGTGCGTATGCTCTCGATTATCAGTTTAAGCTCCTGAGCGTCTTCGGCCTCCGGTTCACTGCTGCCGCTCAGTTTTTTTAGTTCAAAAAGCAGTTTGGCGATAAGGCTGTCAAGGTGATTGTCTATATGGTTTGGCACCGTGTAGCGCAATGGTTGCGGGCGCTGGCTCTGCTGTTGCAACCAGTCCAGGAGGCGGGCAAAGAAAAGCTCGGCCTGGGCGCGCAGTTCGTTGACTGCGCGTCTGCATTCCAGGCAGTTATCATTGGCCAGCAGGCGCGGGTGGCGCTCATCGACATAGAGTCGGTTGAGCAGCTGTCTTATGCTTAGTGTGTCGCTGCGCGCTCCCAGGTGACTGGAGGCCACCTCCTCCATGGTGTGTGCCTCGTCCAGCACCACGGCGCTTAATTTGGGCAATAGCGAGGAATTCTGGTTTTCCTCGTCTTTCGCAGTGGGTTTGCCGCGCATGGCCATGCTGCTAAAAAAGAAGGCGTGATTGGCGATGATGACCTGGCAGTCGGCCAGGCGGCGACGCGCTTTGAAAAGAAAGCATTTTTGATAAAAGCGGCATCTTTTATTCAGGCAGTTGCCTCTTTCGCAGCAGACCAGGTTCCAGAGTTGTCTGGAGAGCTGCCTGTCCATTTCTGTATAGTCGCCATTTTGGCTGTTTTGCACCCAATTCAAGAGCGTGCTGATTTGGCCGCTTAGCTCTTCGCCGGCGAAGTAGCGTTGTTCCAGGCTGGCGATTTGGCTCAGTCTTCGCAGGCAGAGGTAATTGCTGCGTCCCTTGCCTACCGCGTAGCTGATTTCGCGCCCTAGCAGCCGTTCAATAAAAGGCAGGTCTTTTTTCAGTATCTGCTCTTGCAGGTTGATGGTGTGTGTGCTGACCAGTACTGGGCGCTCGGTCTCGAAGGCGTGAAAAACCATCGGCAGCAGGTAGGCGAATGTCTTGCCTACGCCGGTGGGGGCCTCGATGCAGAGATGCTCACCCCTGGCCAGGCTGGCGGCGATCTCGTGCGCCATGCGCGCCTGCTGCGGACGGGTTTCATACTGCAGGCCTTCATTGCGCTGGCTGTCACGCAGGGGCGACTTGTCCGAGAAGAACTGGTCTGACTCAAAAAGGCTCATCTGATAACATGAGAGCTATATGGTAAATACAGTTGGAAGCGGGAGATATTCCTTCCCAAAAGCAGTTCGGCGCGATTTTGGACACTAAGACACACTAAGGCAGGCCAAGGTCAACACTACGGGCAGTTATTGTCCGGGATAGGCAAAGTCGGGCAGCAGTATGGACTTTTCCCCCTCTTTGATCTCGCCCTGTTTTTTTTCCGGCACAATAAGCGTAGGTTTGCGCATCTCAGCCTGTTGTCGCTGCTCCAAGACCTCTTCGCTGACTTGCAGTTCGAGTTTTTGCCGGCTTTCCGGGTAGAGCCTGGCATAGCAGTGTTGCAGAGCCAGGATAAAGTCCTCCTCTTTTTTTATGGCGGAGAGGTCCACTCGGGTGTCGCCGTCAATCTCGATCAGGCTGCTGTCGTTGATCTTGATTTCACTTTCCGGCTCGCCCTCTTGTGGAGGCTTGTATGCGATGGTGAAATATATTTCACTGGGCTTGCTGTCCACGGCGGCATGAGCCAGCTCCACTATACTGCTTGGAGCGAGCATCTCCTCGGCAAAGCGCATCTTGATGTGCAGCAGCGCCTCGGAGTTGCCGTACTGCTTCAGGTTCTCGTGACTGGGTTGGGTTGTTTCGTCCTCGTCGGGCAGCTCGCTGCCCTGCAATAGCGTGGGCGGGGAAAAAATATACTTCAGCGGCTTGTGCAGCACAAAGGCGATTATGCCAACTAGAAGCAGCGCGCCAGGCAGCACCAGGCGCAGCAACAAACGGCGACGGCGCAGCCTCTCAAATTCAGACAACTGTTCGTGCTTTGACTGGGCCTGACTGCTGTCAGACGGTGAAAACAGGGACTTTGAATACTGTTTGTCTGCTTCTGTTTGCCCAGGCTTCATAAGCAACTTCTCCTGGTTTTTCGCACACCGCGTGACAGCAAGGGCCTCAAGAAGCCCGCGGGGGTGTTTTGTTTACCTGCCGCTGGCGCGCAGTTCCTCGTCTATGGCGACCAACAGTTCCTGAGAGCTGCGCTTGTCGCCCAGCTTGCCCACCTTGATCTCGATCTTAGACTGTTTGTCTTCGGTTTCCCAAAGCTTGAAGAGCACCTTGTTGCCATAGAAATCGCGGTAGACATACTCGATATTGTTATATTTGTTGCGTCTGGCCTCCTCGATAAGCTTGGCTCTGGAGGCAGTGGCTCGGATGGCCTTGTCGGTATCAAACAGATTACTGGCCAGTACCGCCGAATAACTGCCAAAGAGAAAACGCTCATTGCTCACATTATGAGACGGAGCAGTGGTTTTGCTGACGCAGGCGCCGAGGAAAACCAGGGATACGACTAAAAGCAAAGTTGGGATGAAGCCAGGCTTGTACATGAAACCCCCTTGTGAATAATGTTAATAGGAAGGATATGACAATAATATGATTGTGAAAAAAAAATAAGCAAACCAGGCTGCCAAGTAATGCGCCGATTTTGCGCTTCGAGGGCTGCTGTGGAAGAGCAAGGCAGAGTAAAGCGACGCCTTGAGCGCTTGCAGTGCCTTGCTTTCCCAAAATCAGCCAAGCCGGTTTCAGCCCATGTTTTTCAGCTGCAGCCCGTCGAGGAACTCGGCGTTGCTCTTAGTGGTTTTGAGCTTGTTGACGATCATTTCCATAGCGTCGTTGACGTTGGTTCCACTGATGGCTTTGCGCAGTGCCCAGATTCTTTCCAGCTCATGTGCGGGCACCAGCAGCTCTTCCTTGCGCGTGCCGCTCTTTTCCATGTTGATGGCTGGATAGATGCGTTTGTCGCTGAGGAAGCGGTCCAGGTGCAGTTCCATGTTTCCGGTGCCCTTGAACTCTTCGAAGATAACCTCGTCCATGCGGCTGCCGGTATCTATCAAGGCGGTGGCCAATATGGTCAGGCTGCCGCCGTTTTCGATGTTTCTGGCTGCGCCGAAGAATCGTTTTGGCTTATGCAGCGCATTGGCGTCGACGCCGCCGGAGAGTATGCGTCCCGAGTGCGGCTCGATGGTGTTGTAGGCTCTTGCCAGGCGGGTGATGCTGTCCAGGAGGATAACCACGTGTCTGCCGTATTCGACCAGTCGCTTGGCCTTTTCGATGACCATTTCGGCCACCTCGACATGGCGGTCTGGCGGCTCGTCAAAAGTGGAGCTGACGATTTCGGCCTCGACATTGCGCTGCATGTCAGTGACCTCTTCGGGGCGTTCGTCAATGAGCAGCACGATAAGTGTGACGTCGTCATTGTTCCTGGTGATGCTGTTGGCGATTTTTTGCAGGATGACGGTTTTGCCGGTGCGCGGTGCGGCCACGATTAGCCCGCGCTGGCCGCGGCCCACCGGCGTAATCAGGTCAATGACGCGGCATGATATTTCGTTTCTTTCGCGTTCGAGCACCAGTCTCCGCGTGGGGTAGAAGGGGGTCAGGTTTTCAAAGGGGACCAGGTCGCGTTTGCGCTCAGGCGGCTCGGCGTTAATGGTCTCCAGCTTAGTCATGGCGAAGAAACGCTCTTTTTCCCTGGGGCGGCGTATCTGCCCTACTATGGTGTCGCCGGTGCGCAGCAGGAAGCGCCTCACTTGAGTTGGACTCAGGTAGATGTCCTCGGGGCATTCCTGATAGCTGAAGTCGGCACTGCGCAAAAAGCCAAAGCCCTCCTGGGTTACTTCGAGCACGCCGCTGCCGTAGGCCAGGCCGCCGGACTCGGCGTCGTTGCGCTCGAAAATCTGCTCAACCAGTTCTCGTTTTTCCAGGGACTCGGGCTTTTCGATGTCTAGTGCGGCGGCGATTTCGAGCAGCTCGGGCAGCTGCAGGCTGCGCAAGTGCTCGATGTCCAGGGCTTCGCGCATGGCTGGCTCGGCAAAGCTGTAGTCCGGCCCGTCTTGGGTCAAGGCGTCATAGTCCTCGAAGTTGTAGTAGGCCTGCTGTTTGCCGCGAGCGGAGCGTCCGCCGCGCTTGGCCTGGCGCTGCGCCTCGCGCAGCGGGCGCGGCAAGGCACGTGGAGCGCTCTCTTGGCGGCTTGGCTTGGGGCGCGGCGGTGTTTTTTCCTTGGCAGGCGGGCTGGGTTTGATGACGGCGCGGGGCGCCTGCGGCTGTCCGTCGCTAAGGCTGACCAGGCCGGGGGTTCCGGTTAGCGGCAATATGCCTTTGCCCAGCTTGAAACCCAGCTTGCTGACTCCCTCCGCGGGAACATCGCCGTTTTCAGTGCTCGCATCCCGCAGGCCCTTGTCATTGGACTGTGGCTCTGCCGCGTGAGCCTCACTGAGGGTCAGTGCAGAATCTTTTTCTTTTTCAGCTTCCATATCCGACTCCTCGGCTTTGTCGAGTTTTTTTTTGCCTGCCGCCTTACTATCCTCGGCCTGGCTCGGTTCTTCGCTGGCAGCGGTTTTTCTGGGACGTCCGCGAGGTTTGGGCTTGTTTTCCGGCAAAGCCTCTTCAGGAGGCGTCTGCTCGGCCTTGATTGTTAGTTCAGGGTCTGTGCTCATTCTTTATTTCTCGATGATGGCTAAACTGCGGTCCGGGTACTGTGGTTCCATAAATAAGGCGGGTAAGCCGGGACGGCAAAAAAGGCCGGGGCAAAGGCAAAACAAAGCTTAAAGACTTGCTGTGTCTTCGTCTGTCTTAGTGTCCAAAAGCCGGTCTTTTTGGACGGGGTCTGCTTAGGCCTGGTGTCCGGCTAGCATACGCAGTATTTTTGCATAAACTAGGTCGCACTGCGCGTACAGCACTTGCCAGGAACAGTTGCTGATAATAGCAAAGCGGGCGCGGCGCAATTTTTCATCCATGCCGAGTTGATGCTGCAGTCTTGATAGTATCTCGGCCTCGCTCCAGCCGCGCGCCATAAGCCTTTGTCTTTGTGTGCAGGGATCACACCAAAGCGAGATGCTGCACAGTGCCTCTGCTTCCCAGGCGCATTCAAAAAACAGGGGAATGGCACAAAATAGAGCCTGGTCAGTTTTGCCAGCGGCGTTTTTAATTGCAGCTTTGACTTTCGGATGCAGGATCGAGTTAAGCCAGGCCAGCTCTTCGGCATGGTCGAAAACCCGGCTGGCGATCTTGCTGCGCTCAGGCAGCCCGTCGGCGTCAAGGATATTTGCCCCCCAGCGTTGCAGCAGGGCCAGTTTCAGACCTGCATCGTGGCGATATAAGCCGTGCACGAGCAGGTCGGCATCCAGAATATCCGCACCAAGCAGTTTGAACCTGCTTAAAACTGTAGACTTGCCTGCACCGATTCCACCAGTGACAGCAATTAAAGCCATGAAAGAAACACCTTAAAGGTCAGCATTACAAGCAATAATCAGCATCGGGTACAGGCACCTAAATACAGGCTCTGAAAAGCATAGATGCGCAAAATCACGGGACGATTGAAAAAAGACTCTACAATTATAAGAAAGCAATATCTGCGTGCAAATACAAGTATAGCCTGAAATAAACAAAAAGCAAGTCCAGGCCTACGGAATTTCGTAAAATGCCGGGCATAGCGGATTTTGCCGGCCCAGTCACTCAAATCATACTGGCGGCGGCAAAAAAAACGCTACTTGCTCTGGGCTAAGCCATGAAAAATCAAGCGCTTACTTGTAAAGCGCATTTGTCGGATTATTTTTGCCTATGCGACTGGTTTGCTTCATTTCATCTGTTTTTGTCTGACAAGGAGAATTTGCCTTGGGCGATCATTTTGACAATTTCGGCAGTCTGGGCGACTTGTTTCCGACCTCTGAGCTTAAGTGCCGTATTCGCGGCTGTGACAACCTGGTGCAGGTCAGCGGCGAGCAGGCCATGTATAATGCCGCGCGGGGACAGTCCGGCAGGCCCGACAAGATGTGTCAGAGCTGCTACGAGCGTTTTTTGCAGCTTGAGGACCGGGAGCAGCCCTGCTCGAAGCCCGGCTGCTCGGGCAGCTGGGTGTGGAACCGCTTTCAGCAGCTCGAGGCTTTGGCATACGGCAACTATGATAATCCGCCCAAGGGCCTCTGCGAGGCCTGCCGGCAAGAAGTCAGGGAAGGCAGCGATGTGGAGCAGAAATGCCGTATGCGGGGCTGCAAAAACACCTGGGTGTGGAGCAGCAGGATGCAATTGCAAAGCGGACTGGACAAGCCGCCCAAACGGCTCTGCGAGGAATGCTTCCAGACATTGAAAACACTGCATGACCAAGAGCTGCCCTGCCGCATCAAATCCTGTCAAAATAGCTTTGTCTGGAATAAATACCAGCAGCTCGAACATCTGCTTTCGGGTAAAAAACTCGATGCGCCGCCCCCCCGGATGTGTGAGCCTTGCTTCCAGAAGTTTCGCTTGTTGAACAATAGCGTGGAGCCTTGCAAGATCAGCGGCTGTTCGGGTACTTGGGTCTACAACGCCTACGAGCAACTCGAGCGGCAGCTGGCCTGCAAAGAGGGGGAAAGCCCCGCAAAGCCCAGCCGCATGTGCAATCAATGTTTCGACTTCTTCAATAATTGCAAAGACATAGAGCTGAACTGCAAAAACCGGCACTGTGAGCATAAATGGCTGTGGACGCGGGGCATGCAGCTGGGATACCGCCTGAGAAATCCGGAGGGCAGGCCGCCGGCCAGAATGTGCAAACAGTGTGTGGAAAAGCTGAAGTCGCTCTCCACCCTGCAGGAACCTTGCTCACAGCAGGGCTGCAACGGCAGCTGGAACTATGAGCCGGAGGAGCAGCTGCTCGATCAGCTGGCCGGCAAGAGGCCGGCAGCCAAAGCCTGCAAGACATGCCAGGACTTCCTGGCCAGCCATGAGAGCGCGGAGATAAGCTGCAGCCAGTGCGGCACTGTGTTCCTGTGGAGCAGCCATGAGCAACTGCTGCATAGCCTGGGGGTCTTTGACAAACCACAGCTTTGCGCCAACTGCGTAGGTGCAAAAATGCGGCAAATAACCCCAAAAGAGGCGCCTAAGCCTGCTCCAGAGGAGCGTTTCAGCATACGCATACCCCAGCGCGGCGCCTGGCAAAACAGCGCCGTCATTCGGGATTGGCCGCCACATATGAACATAAGCGCCATACGCGAGCTGGAGGAAGCCAGCCTGCGGGTGCTCTGTTTTGGAGACGAGCTTACCTTTTGCTCGGCCGAGAGCGAAAAAGGCTGGCCGGCCATGCTTAAGAAACGCCTGCAAAAGCGTTATGAGCCGGAGTTTGGCCGGCTTGGCCTCATCAATGTCGGCATGCCAGGCTCCAATACGGCTTTGTCCATTCGGCGTTTCGAAAGAGATGTGCTCCCCTTTGAACCGCATTTGCTCATCTTTTCATTTGCCTTTAGTGACACGTTTATGCTTGACCGGCATGAGCGTGCCCAAGCCGCCGAGGCCCTGGCCAGGTTGAGTGAGGATTTCGAGCAATTGCTGCGTCAGTTTGAAAAACTGCCGCCGCTCTGCCGCCTGCTGTGCTGGCTGCCTAACCCGATATTCCCGCAAAAGGAGCAAATTATCGATGCGGACTGGCGTGAACGCGGCAACCTGGACCTGCCGCTGCTGGAGTTCTACGAGAGCCTGCTGCGGCAAATGAGGCAAAAATGCCAGAGCGCCGGCCTGAATTGCCTGGAAGGACGCACGCTCTTTGAAATAGGCGGGCGACAAACCGCCCTGAAATGGATGCAGAACTGGTACCTGCCTAACGAAATCGGCCAAAATAGCTTCGCTGGATGGTTCGAGAATATCATACAAAGAGAAAACCTGCTGCAACCCAGAGAAGAGAACTGATGCGACACACAGCTTTTTTGAACACTAGGCCACTAAGTCACACTAAGTCACACTAAGTCACACTAAGTCACACTAAGTCACACTAAGTCACATTGAGTCACATTGAGTCACATTGAGCTTTTCACGCGCTTTTCATGCGCCGCTTTTTGGACGCGGTTCAAGGTAGGCCATTGCTATGGGGGTGGCCCTGAAAATTTATTTTTTGCTTGAGAAAATTCAGATTGGCATTATACTAGGCTAATTACAGTTTTTTACGCTTGTTTAGGTTTTTTTGCTTTTATCATTTGAAGGAGACATTATTATTATGCTTGGCAAGTTAATTAAGCCTCTGCTCGCGGTTTTGCTCGTCAGCCTACTTTTCAGCGCTTGTACGAAGAAGCCGAAGATTGACCTAAGCGGCCTGCGCGAGTCTCCAGCCGGCTCGGGTGCCCTGCGTGTCTCTACCGGCGCAGATCAGTTTGGTGGTCAAGGCTTTGAGATTCTTGACGGTTCCGAGCCGCTTTTCAGCGAGTTCCAGACCGGCGACTCCGGCGGTGCTCTTGCCGGCGGCGCGCTTGGCGCCGAAGGCTGGGACGACTTGGCGAAGCCATTGGCCACTGGCGCCGATGGAGCCGGTTTTTTGCAGGACTCGAGAGCTTGGAACGATGTGGTTTATTTTGCCTATGACCGCTCTGAGGTCCTGCCCTCGGAGCGCTACAAGCTCGATGCTCTGGCACAAAACCTGTTGGCCGCTCCGGAGCAGGGGCTGGTCATCGAAGGGCATTGCGATGAGCGCGGCAGCGACGAGTACAACCGGGCACTGTCCGAGCGCCGCGCCTTGTCGGTGCGCGAATATCTCGGCAATCTCGGCGTTTCCATTGAGCGCATGCAGACCATCAGCTATGGTGAGGACCGTCCGGTGGTTCCTGATGCCCGCAGCGAGTCTGAGCACCAGAAGAACCGGCGCGCACAGTTTTTGCTGGGCAAGCGCAAATGACCCTGCTTGTCGAGGTCTGTGCCGCAGTTATTTTAGACCAGTCTGGCCTGTTGTTGGCCACCCGCGCGCCGGGCAAAGACCTGAGCGGGCAGTGGGAGCTGCCCGGCGGCAAACTGCATAGCCAAGAGACGCCTGCTGAATGTATCAGCCGAGAACTGCACGAGGAACTCAGGCTGAGGGTTGAGCAGGCGTCTTTGTTTTTAAGCATGGTGCATCATTATCCTCACAAGTCCATAAGACTGCACTTCCTGCATTGCCGCTTGAGCAGACAAGACCCAATGCCGCAGGAAGGCCAAAAAACCGCACGCTTCAACAGTGCAGAGCTGCCCTGGCAGCATATGGCCGAGGCCGACCGCCTAGCCCTGGAATTCCTGCGCTCGGCAAAATGGCGCATCAATACGGGGCAGGGCACTGAGCTGCCCGAAATAGTCGATTTGCCCCTGGCTGAACGCATACACCACTGGCTGAAGCTGTCCTGATAAAAAACATGCCTTCGTGTCCCCTTCCCCCCCGTTCTATTGTTATGTCTACTGAATCTAAAACCGCCTCCTGTGGTTTAGCTCACCCCGAGTGGTACAAGGTGGCCTTTAAGGGCGGCAAAGAACGCCTTGCCATGCGCAGCTTGTTGCGAGACAGCAAGCTGCATAGCGTGTGCGAAAGCGCGCGCTGTCCCAATCTCTGCGATTGCTGGAAACGACAGACCGCCACCTTTATGATTCTGGGAGAACAGTGCACGCGCAATTGCCGCTTTTGCGCGGTGAATCATGGCAAGCCGGCGGCGCCGGATCCCGATGAGCCGCAACGCATCGCCGAGGCGGTCGCGACTCTGAAGCTGCGCTATGTCGTCATTACCTGCGTCACCCGGGACGATTTGCCCGATGGCGGCGCCGCCATGATGGCGGCCTGCATCAGGGCAGTCAGACAAAAAAGCCCGGACTGCAAAGTGGAGGTCCTTTGTTCCGACTATGCCGGCAGCAAAACGGCCTTACAGCTGGTTTTGCAGGAAAAACCCCAGGTTTTTGCTCATAATCTTGAGACTGTG
>FZPS01000076.1_pt581 | contig 12933 bp, 11 predicted proteins | sample 1817821 | NCBI WGS metagenome assembly FZPS01 (sample SAMEA104158645, study PRJEB21678) | metagenome | place: Germany | collected 2015-04-21 | reverse complement strand
CGATCGGGGCTTCCCCGGCCGTATACATGCCATAGGCCTCATCCCAACTGGCGGCGATTGCCAGGACATTTTTACGCAAGGCCCGCCAGTAATCGATATAACCGTCTTCGCCAAAAAGGGCGATAGTTGTCAAGAGAAAGATCTGCCCAGGAGAAGAGGTCAGCGGGTTGGTGAGGATAATTTTCCCCTGGTAAGCCGGGTCCAAGAGGTCCTGATGGCCGGCGGGTACCTGCGCCAATTTTTCCGAATCGTAATTAAGGAGCACGTAACCAAAGTCAAACGGGGTCAAGCGGAATTCCGGGTCAAAAACCAGATCGGCCGGGATGTGATCCGCCGCTTTCGGCCGGTAGGCACGGAAAAGGTCCTCTCTTGCCGCGCGTAGGAAGTAAACACTATCCAAGCCGATGACAACATCAGCTACGGGTTTCTCTTTTTCCCGGATCAATTGGGAAAAAAGTGTCCCTGTATCATTAAAGGATTCGAATACCAGTTCAACCCCGTGTTTCTTCTGAAAGTCCTCACAGGCCCGGTCGACCAGGGCCGTAGGGAAGCTGGCATAAGTATAGACCGTGAGTTTCTTCTCCTCCTGACGCCCGCAACCGGCAGATAAGATCATCCCGGCCGCCAATACCGTCAATAAGGCAAACAGCAGGCAAATAGAGAGATGCATGCGTCCCGACTTTTTCATTTTAAAAAGCCTCCTTTTCCGGAGCGCCCCGGGAGAACCGCCCGACCGGAGGGGAGAGGTGGCAAAAAAAATGGATAGAAAAAACCCCACAAAAGGGGTATGAGTCTTCTCCCTACGCCGGTATTACCCGGATCAGGTTCAAAGGGTCTAATCTCAGCCCCGTTATCCGGAGCACCCCTCTAATTTGGTAATTTATCAGATTTAATTCAATTTATAGCACACCCGGCGCTTCTTGTCAAACGCCTTTTTGCGAGTGGCGTCAAGCCCAGCTGCCACCAGGACACTTTTTATAGAGAGCAACAAAGATATTGGGGGAGCCGGTTTCCCGCAGGCTCTTACTTTTTTCCTGCGCCCAACATGGGCGCAGTCTAACCGGTGAAAGTCCGTAGTCCGCCCTGGTAGTGGGAAGGACATAGCGGCGGAAACGGAGTATGAAGCGCGGTTGAAATAAAATTTGTCGTGAGAAGTCAGCAGCAGCCATAGTACGAACTCTCTGCTCATGAAAAAAACCGGGCCGGTTAATACTATAAACAATTGGGGGAGATTGAAATATGAGTGTTATTCCTCTCGAGTATTACGCTCCGGTTTTTAGCCTTTTTCTCCTTTTTCTACTGGTGATCTTTGTCCCCCGGGAGCGGTACAAGGAGTTGTTCTGGTTTGGGCTGGTTTGGGGCTTTCTCTTTAGTACAGCCGTGACCTTTCTTATCTCCGAGGTATTCCATTTATTCCATTATGAACGGGTCATGCCCTTTATTCTGTTCGGCGCTCCGCTTTGGCTGACCTTTGCCTGGATCCCTGCGGTCATGCTTTACCTTCATTTTCTCCCGGAAGGGGGAGAATGGTATGTCTTCCCCCTTTACCTGGTGGGTTTTGCCGTCGCCGGGATGGAAATTGACGGGGTTCTCAACCAGGGCGGGATTTTACTCTATGACCATTGGACGCCTTTTTGCCGTTTTCTCCTCTCTTTAGGCTGGTTTTATCTGTTAGCCCGCCATTACCGGTATTGGCGGAAGAAAAACCCTGTCTAGCCCCTGAAGAAAAGGTTACAGAAGAAAATTGAAGCGGCAAAACCGGCAAAATCAGCGGCCAAACCAACCAGCACGGCGTAACGGGGGTTTTTTACGCCGACGGAACCAAAGTAAACACCGGTAATATACATGGTGGTATCGGTGCTGCCTTGAATGGTTGCCGCCATGAGCCCGGTGAGGGAATCCGGCCCGTATTTCTCCATTAGCTTTAGGACCAGAGACATGGCGGCGGAGCCGCTCATCGGGCGGATAATTAAGAGCGGTAGGATCTCTGCAGGGGTTCCGGCCGCTTTCAGGATTGATTGGAAAGGGCGGAGGAGCCAGTTCAGAACGCCGGTCACTTGGAATAACTCCACTGCAAAGTAGATGGCGACAATATAGGGGAGGATCTTTACGACCAGGGTGATCGCTTCGGCCGCCCCCTCGACAAAGCAGGAGAAAATATCTACTTTTGTTAAATACCCGTGCAGAACCACCAGCCCAATCATTATCGGCAGCACCCACATGGAAAAACGGATAAAAAAATCGGTCAAGGCTTTTTGCGCCTCCTCCGCATGAAAAGATCGAGGAGAATCGCACAGAAGGTGGAGATGGAGGTGGCGAAGAGAGAAGAGATAACAATGGCTTCCGGCCTGACCGAGTCCAGTGAGGCACGCATGGCCACCATGGTGGTGGGGATCAGGGTGATATTCGAGGTGTTCATGGCCAAAAATGTACACATCGCCTCTGAAGCATCCTTCGCGTGGCCGTTTAGTTCCTGCAGTTTCTTCATGGCTTTCAGGCCAAAGGGTGTGGCGGCGCTGCCAAACCCGAAAAAGTTGGCGCTGACGTTCATGGAGATGTAGTCCAAGGCGGGGTGGCCCCGGGGGATACTGGGGAAAAGCAACCGCAAGAGCGGATACAGGATTTTACTACAGGATTTAAGAAAGCCGGATTTCTCCGCAATTTTTGCGATCCCCAGCCAGACGCTGAGGACCCCCAGGAGGGTAAAGCTCCTGGTCACTGCAGCATTTGACGATTCCACAAGGGCGGTCATGACCAGTTGCGGTTCACCGTTGACCAGAGCCGCAATAATCCCTAACATAATGAGGGAGAAAAAAATAGTCTTCATCGCCGGGCCCCCTTTCATTCCATGCATACAATTGAAAGGGGGAGTTTATGCTTGTTTTTCCACCGGAACATGGGCGCCGGGAAGGGGGATGCATTGCTTCCATTTTTTATGGAAAAGAACAGCAAGGGAAAAGAAAAAAACCCGGCAGGAGGACCGGGCCTTTCTTTTTTCAGTTGATCCGGAACCGGTCGGGGAGGGAAGGATCTTTGGTCCCTGTAACCGGCAGTTCCAGGCGGCGGTGTTCCGGCCCGCCGCCTAGTATCCGGGCGGCCGTCTTTTTTCCGGGAGGGAGGTCGCTGTAACGGGCGGTCAATTGCGCGAGATTCTCCAGATCAGCGGTGGAAGGCCGGCCGCAGCCGAGGGCCAGGGGCCCGGGGGCGCTCATGGTTTTTACCAGTAAAAGCTGGGGGTCGCGCCGGCGCCGGAAAAAGTGGAAAAAGAGCCGGCGGTTTTCTTTTTGGTTCCTGCCGATGACGGCCTTAAATTCCGGGCTGAGCCGGAAATGGCGGCCTACGGAGAGCAGGCGCATGGCATCCAGATCCAGGCGGCCGTTGTGACGGAGAAGGTCTTCTACTTTCCGGCCGTATTCTTTATTGGTCAGGAGGCAGCCGCCGGCCGGGGACTCATATTCGTGGAGTCCGTATTTTTTTGCCAGTTCCATCTGGATTTTTCTTTGCCGTCCCTGGATGGATGGACAATGGTCCAGGGAGATCCAGCCCTTTTCCTCCGGGATAGTGGGCGGGAGGAGACGGGCGGAGAGCGGCCGGACAATCAGCCCCTCCAGGCCGGCCTCCCGGTCGATGAGGGGGAAGGCCCCTTTGTACTGGGATTTTGGCCGTTGGCCTACAACTTCACCGGTAACAATAAAGGAGGCGCCGGTTGCCTCCAGCATCTCGCCGGCCCGGCGTAAAAAGTAAATATGACAATCCAGGCAGGGGTTAAAAGCCCGCCCGTAGCCGTGTTTTGGCGCTTCCAGCATCCGCAGGTAATCCTCGTCCAGGCGGACGATCCGGAGCGGGGCGCCTGTTTGGGCCATCAACCGCCGGAGACGTTCTGTTTGCTTTGCTTCTACCTCCGGGGGGAGAAAGGGCTGGAGAAAATGAACGGCCTCTACTTCAACACCGGCTTCTTGGATCAACTTCACCGCCAGCAGGCTATCAAGACCGCCGGAAAAAAGAACAAGTGCTTTCATTTTTGGTTTCATCCTTTCCGTGTACCCTAGATTCATTATTGCAATATATTATATAATACACTAGAAAGTAAAAACTGTGTAATTGGGCAGATTTATCTTGAAGGATGCGCCCGGAGGGGAGTCATCCTGAAGGATACCATCCGGAGAGATATCATCCAGAGGAATGTCATCCGGAGGGACAAGGCCATCGTCAACCGCTTCCGGACTGCTTTTTTCTCCTTCCCAGTTGTTTTCGGCCGGGATTAAGTCGGGAGGAAGCTCAAAGTATTCGGGTGGAATTGGGCCGATGTTAAAATCAATAACCTCCACCAGGATTTCGGAGATGATTACCCCTCCTTTGACAATCCGCTCCAGCTTTTTTAGGGGAAAATAGCCTAATTCCGGTGCTTTCCAGAGGGTAACCTCCCAGCCGGGTGTTACCGGATTCCGGAAACGAAAAACCTCACAGTCATAACCTAGAATTTCCTGCTTGCCCAAGGTTTCACTGACCAACTGATCCGCCTCCACCTCCAGATCCAAAACATTGGCGACAAGCATGGAAGAATAGGGCGAAGTAAAATACTCCCATCCCCCTTCGTCAAAAAACCAGATGAGATCGAGGTCTGGACGGACTATGGTTACCGTCGGTGGAAAAGGTGAAGCATAAATCACCTGACGGATTAATTCATTTGCTTGGTAATGCCGGATTTCCTGGAAATAATCTTCGGAAGTGACGAGGGCGTAATAGGAGAATTCTGCAGGCAGTGCGGAAGAAGCAGGAATCCCGGCCGGGAAGAAAAGCAATATCCCGAGAATGCAGGATAGAAAGGCAGCAAGCCGCAGAGTTGTCATTTTCTTTCCCCCCTAAGAAAAACTTCGCCAATTATTACCTATTTCCTCTTTTCATAACACATAACCACTCAGGCGCAGGCCAACCGGTTGTTCACCGGCTGGAGAGTTTCCCCCCGCCTGTATCAGGTCTTCTTTTTTCAGGGGCTTTACAGGAAACTGATTATGGGGTATAATTATGGTCAGAGCCGAAGTGGTGGAACTGGCAGACGCGCTACGTTCAGGGCGTAGTGGGAGAACTCCCGTGCGGGTTCGAATCCCGCCTTCGGCACCATCTTTTTTAGTTTATGACAAGCCTGGCAAAACAATGCCGGGCTTTTATTTTTTTGGATCGACCCATCGCCCGGGTCGAGGGCTCCCCTTAACTTCAACCGGCAATTGGTGTATAATGCTAAGAGAGGAAACAACCGGTCAAGGAGGTTCCTCTGCGCGTGGCGCACGGATTAGAAAAATGGGGGAGAGAAAAATGACCAGAGCTTTTTTTCTTTTCGTAACATGGGTTTTCCTGATTTTCCTGCTGTTTTCTATTATGGTGGTGCCGGTGGCTGCTGTCGAATTTTATTTCACCATTTTACATACGAATGACGAACATTCCGCCTTGATTCCCCATTCCGCGGCTGTGGACTACGCCCTCGCCCTGGAAGGGAACGTGCACGCGAACCCGGCTGTCGGCGGGTTTGCGCGGTTGGCCGGGGCGGTAAAACAGTTGCGGGAGGAAAAGACCGGGCAAGGCGAGGAGGTTCTCCTGATTTCAGCCGGTGATTTTCTGGGGGGAACCCCCTATTCCTGGCTTGCCCTTTCCGGCCAGGCTCCCGAGTTGCTCTTGATGCGCCGGATTGGCTATGACCTGGTAACCCTGGGTAATCATGAATTTGATTACGGCCCGGAGGTGCTTGCCGGTTACCTGCAAGCCGCCGGGTACCCGGAGGCTGCCGCCGGGATGCCGGTGGTGGCAACGAATACCATGCCGCCCGCTGATCATCCCCTGGCCGCCGTGGGACTGACCCGGACGCATCTTGTAGAATTGGCCAACGGCCTGCGGGTTGGCTTCTTCGGGTTGCTGGGCAAGGCCGCCGTAGACGTGGTGGCAAGGCCCGGACCGGTACGCTTTAGCGACCAACACCAGGCAGCCCGGGAAGCGGTGGGCGCTCTCAAAGCCCGGGGCGCCCAGGTGATTATTGCCGTAACCCACGCCGGAATTGAGGAAGACCGTGAATTGGCACAGCAGGTCGAAGGGATCGATCTGATCATCAGCGGCCATTGTCATACCGCCCTCACCGAACCGCTCCGGGAAGGACGGACAATTATCGCCCAGACCGGCAACAGCCTGCAGTATCTAGGCCTCCTGGAACTGGCCTACACGCCCGGCAGCGGCCTGCAGTTGCGAAACGGGGCCAACCGTCCTTACCTTTTGCCATTGGATGACCGGATAACCCCGGACCCGGAGATCGCGGCGGCAGTGGCGGAGCACACCGGCGCCTGCGGCAAACTTCTTGCCGCGGCGACGGGCGGGCGCTTTCCGGACCTTTTGGCCGTTATTGCCCGGAGCGATTTTACCCTGCCAAACCCGAAGTCCAACCAGGAGACCCCGGCCGGGAATTTTGTGGCTGACGCCATGCGCCTGGTTACGGCGGAGAAGACCGGCGAAAAAGTGGATTTTGCTTTTCAAGCGGCCGGCCAGATCCGGCAGGCGCTGACCCCGGGCCGGGCGGAACATGCGCGCGGGCTGCTCTCCCTTTACGACCTGTTAGTACTATGCCCGCTGGGTATGGGTCCGGACGGGAACGCGGGCTACCCGGTGGTCTCATTCTATCTCACCGGCGAAGAGGTACGGCGGGTTTTGGAGATCACCGCGCTGCTCCCGGTGGTCTTTGACCATGATTACTTTGTCCATGTTTCCGGCCTGCGTTATGATTATTCGCCCCAGCGGATCCTTTGGCTGACCGTACCAGGGAAAAACCTTCCTGTCCCCAGCATGCAGGCTGTTTTTAAGGCGGAACGTTACGCCGGCGAGGGGATACAACCGGCTAACGGCGGTGAATACCTGCCGCTGCTGCGGGGGGATGATACCCTTTACCGGGTCGTGAGCGACTATTATATGCTGCAGTTTCTGCCGATGGTCGGGAACCTCCTCCCGCGACTGGCGGTTGTCCCCAAAGACAAAACCGGCGCCCCGCTTTCTCTGGACGCGGCCGTTGTCCGGGTGGACGGCGCGGAGCTCAAAATCTGGCAAACCCTGGTTGAATACACCGCCGGCCAGCAGCCGGGGGAAGACGGGATCCCTGTTATCGACCGGGCTTATGCCGGGACAGCAGGGAGGATCAATGCCGTGAAGACCCTGCCCCTGCTGGTCTGGGCTTTGGTGGGCCTGTTATTCCTAAGCCTGCTCCTTGCTTTCCTGGTGATCTCGCCACGGGCTTACCGGTGGCGGCGTAAACAAAGGAGCAGACCCACTCTTTAATAGTGGTTTGCCGGCTGTTTGGTTGCGATCTCTCGCGCGTGTGCGACAGCGGTTAGGTTGCACGGCGCAGCCCGGTTCAGGCCCATGGGTTTGCGATCTCGCGCACGCGCACGGCAGCGGTTTGCTGGCGGTTTACCGGAGGAAGCCGGAACGAGGGCATCTGTGACCGAAAAAGGCTTGCGGCGAAGAGAACCGCGGCGAAAAGAATGCGGTGAAGAACGTCTGCGCGAAGCGCCTGTAGCAAAGAAAGCCTGCAGCGCCCGTAGCGCGGAAAGGAGAGAAGAGAATGCAGCAAGCGGTGGAGCTTGTGGTAAACGGAAAAACCCTGCGGGGGATGTACCACCAGCCGGCAGGGGAGGGGCCTTTTCCCACGGTCCTTCTGTTTCACGGGTTCGGTGGGAATAAACTGGAACCGCACCGGATCTTTCTTAAACTATCCCGGGCGTTGGCGGCTGCAGGAATTGTCGCCTTGCGCTTTGATTTTAGCGGCTCCGGGGAGAGCGACGGCGATTTTGAAGAGATGACCTTCTCCTCCGAGGTGCGGGAGGCGGAGGCGATCCTCGATTACGCCCTCTCCCTGCCGGCCACCGACCGGAAAAGGGTAGGCGCCATCGGCTTGAGCCTTGGCGGCGGTGTGACAGTGGCCCTGGCCGGCCGGCGGCCAGAAGAACTGCAGGGCCTGGTCTTGTGGGCGGCGGCCGAAACCGGGGTGGTGGTACAAGCCTTCCGGCAGCGGATGGAGGAAGGCGGGTATTACCAGGATGAACGGGGCTGTTTCGACATGGGCGGGCTTTGGGTGAACGGGTCTTTCCTGGAAGACATGGAAAAGTGGGATCTCCCAGCTTCGGCCGGCAGATTCCCGGGGCCGGTCTTGATCATCCACGGTTCTGCGGACGGGCTCGTACCCGTAGAGACGGCCTATAAATACCAGCGGGCCTTTGCCGAAAACCCGGAACTGGTAATTATTGAGGGCGCCGACCACACTTTCAACCGGCATGACTGGGAGAAGCAGGTTTTACAGAAGACAGTGGAGTTTTTCAAAAACACCTTGACTCCCTGAAAGATGATGGTTTATAATAACGAATAATAGCAACCTGTTGAATGCGAGGAAAGGGAGAGTAGCCGGAGCAGGCACGGTTAAGAGAGAAGGGGGAAGCTGAAAACCCTTCCCGTCCACCCGGTGAAAGACCGCCCGGGAGCGGCCGGTGAATGAAGCCGGACGGGTAACGCCGTTATACGTTATGGGCGCTGAGGCGCCCGCTGAAGCCGGGTCCGGAGCATACCGCATACGGACCAATAAGGGTGGAACCGCGGGTTATCCCGTCCCTTGCAGGGACGGGTTTTTTATTTAAGGTGGTGAAAGCATGGACCGGGAGACAAAGGTTGATGAGGAATACAGCAAAGGCGCATCCGCACACACGAACTATGGCAAAGACCATCGTACCGGTGAAGAAGAAATCTGTGCCGGCGGGGTAGTCTTTTTCAACGGGAGAATTGTCGCCTTAAGAAGAAAGAACGGGGTCTGGCTGATGCCCAAAGGCCATGTGGATCCCGGGGAAACCCTGGAAGAAGCAGCCTGCCGTGAGGTGAAAGAAGAGACCGGAATCTCGGTTTGCCTCGGTCCCAAGCTGGGGGAGACAGCCTACAGCTTTTTTGAGAACGGCCGGCGCCATAACAAGCGGGTCCACTGGTTTTATATGGAAGCCCGCGGGGGAGAACTCCGGCCGGAGGAAGGGATGTTTACCGCCATCCAGCTCCTGACCGGGGAGGAACTAAACGTCTTAAGTTTCCCCGGGGACCGGGAGATTGCGGAAAGAGCACTTGTGGTCAAGGCATGCAAGGAAGGCTAAGCATGCAGTACCGGGAGAAGAGGAAAAGGAGGTCCAGAAAATGAAGAGTGTGCTGATTACACCTGCCGGTAGCCGGTATGAAGTGCCGGCCGGGATTTCCGGTTGGGAAGCGGTGAAAAGCCTGGTTGCCGGGGGCGAAGAAAAATCGTTGCAAAAGGCTGTCTGTTTGAAGATTGACGGCCGGTTGGTGGATCTGGAGACCCAGCTGCCGGAAGGAGCGGAGGTTTTCTTGGTGACACCGGATTCCCCCGAGGCTTTGGAGGTGCTCCGCCACTCGACTTCACATATTATGGCCCAGGCGGTGACCAGGCTGTTCCCAGGGGCCCGGCTGGGGATCGGGCCGGCGATTGCCGACGGGTTCTATTACGATTTTGACCTGCCGCAGCCCTTGACCCCTGAGGATCTGGAGAAGATCGAGACGGAGATGCGCCGGATCATTAAGGAAAACCACCGCTTTACCCGGAGGGAGCTTTCCCGGGAAGAGGCGCTGGCTTTCTTCCGCGAAAAAGGGGAAGAGTACAAAGTGGAATTGGTGGAGGAGTTGCCGGAAGGAGAGATCAGCCTTTACCAGCAGGCCGAATTTGCGGATCTCTGCCGCGGCCCGCACCTTCCTTCCACCGGGTACCCGGCGGTTTTTAAGCTAATGAGCGTTGCCGGGGCTTACTGGCGGGGAGACTCTTCCCGCTCGATGCTGCAGAGGATTTACGGCACGGCCTTTTTCCGCCGGGAAGACCTGGACGCGCATTTGGAGCGGCTGGCGGAGGCGGCCAAGCGCGACCACAGGAAACTCGGGCGTGAGTTGGATCTCTTCTCCACTGATGAAGAGATCGGCGCCGGCCTTATTCTCTGGCACCCGAAAGGCGCCCGGATCCGGCAGGTGGTTGAGGATTTCTGGCGCCGGGAGCATGAAAAAAATGGTTACGAAATTATCTACTCGCCCCACCTTGGCCGGGGGCAACTCTGGGAAACCAGCGGGCACCTGGGCTTTTACAGTGAAAACATGTATTCGCCCATGGAGATCGAGGGCCAGGACTACTATATCAAACCGATGAATTGCCCGTTTCATATTGCCATCTACAAGAGCAGGGGCCGGTCCTACCGGGAACTCCCCTTCCGCTGGGCGGAACTGGGCACGGTCTACCGTTACGAACGGAGCGGGGTTCTCCACGGCCTCCTCCGGGTGCGCGGGTTTACGCAGGACGATGCCCATATCTTTTGTCGCCCGGACCAGATGCCGGAGGAGATCGACCGGGTGCTGGCCTTCTCCCTCCATATCCTCCGGTCCTTCGGGTTTGAGGATTTCCGGCTCTACCTTGCCACCAGGCCGGAGAAGTCCGTCGGTGACGAAGAGCGGTGGGAAGCAGCCACCGCCGCCTTGCGGGCCGCGATGGAGAAGAGCGGCCTCCCCTACGAAGTGGACGAAGGCGGCGGGGCCTTTTACGGGCCGAAGATCGATATCAAGATCAGCGATGCCTTGGGCCGCGAATGGCAGTGCTCAACGATTCAGTTTGATTTTAACCTGCCCGAAAGGTTCGGCATGACCTACAAAGGCCAGGACAGCGCAGACCACCAGCCGTATATGATCCACCGTGCCCTCCTGGGGTCTTTGGAACGGTTCTTCGGGGTCCTGATCGAGCATTACGGAGGCGCCTTCCCGCTGTGGCTGGCGCCGGTCCAGGTTGTTGTCCTGCCGGTCCTCCCCGCCAACCAGGAATACGCCGGTAAAATCTACGATTGGCTGCGGGAGAACGGGATCCGTGCGGAACTGGACGCCCGCAATGAGAAGATCGGCTACCGGATCCGGGAAGCGCAGCTGCAAAAGGTCCCCTATATGCTGGTGGTCGGTGAGAAAGAAGCGGCCGCCGGGCAAATCGCGGTCCGGAGCAGGAAAGAGGGGGACCTGGGCGCCTGGGCGCGGGAGCAATTCCTGGCGAAGCTGAAGGAAGAGATGGCAAGCAGGAAATGACAGAAACAAAAAGACTATAAATGACGAGCAACTAGCAACGAGCGACGAGCAACGAGCATAGAGGCACGCGCGCCCTATCTCAACGGGCGCGCGTCATTTTTGCTTATTCTTCTATATAAACGCCTCTCCCTGCAACCAGTTCAGGGTATCGGCGACAGTCTCGGCGAAGGGGCGAACGGTAAACCCCAGTTCCCGCCGGGCCTTGGCATTGGAGAACTTGGAATTGCTGGTTATCGTATATAGGGAGTAACGGGTGAACAAGGGGCGTTTCTTTCTTGCCTTGTAATAAAGGCTGAAAAGAGGAAGAAACGCCTTGGCCACCCAGACCGGCAAGACCTGCTTGACCCGCCGGCAACCGGTTTGCTCGTGGACATATTGGAGAATATCCATTGCCGGCAGGTAACGGTTGGCCAGGATATAGCCTTCGCCATTGCCCCCCTTTTCGCCGGCGGCGACTACGCCTTTTGCCGCATCCCGCACATCAACAAAATCGTACCCGCCTTTTATCCCCGCGGGTAGTTTGTTTTTTGCGCAGTCAATAAGGAGTTGGGTGACATACCCGATCTCGTAATCATAAGGGCCGCACAAGCCGGAGGGGAAGACCAGGGTGGCGTTGAGTTCCCCACTCCGGACCGCGTCCATGACAATCTGGGAGGCCATTGCTTTCGTCTTGCCGTAAAAGCCGACAATCAGCTCAGGTTTGAACTCCTTGATTTCAACGATCGTCTGGTCTTTGGGCAGTTCCGGCAGGGCATGGACGGAACTGACATAGACCAGCTTTTTTACTTGGGACCGGATACATTGCTTGACAATGTTTTGCGTGCCAAGGACGTTCACTTTATAAATCCGTTCCTTGTAATTCCAGGTGGTGGCGACAATGCCGGCGCAGTGAATGACAATGATCTCCGTACTATCAGGGACTCTAAAAAACTCCTCCAGATCACCGGGGTTTAGCACATCGCCTTCATGGATCTGAACAGCCGCCGGAATACGCCGCGCCCCCTTGTCACCCGGCAGCACCAGGGCGCGAATATCTTTTCTTTCTGTTACAAGCTGGCGAATGATATTATTCCCCAGATAGCCGGTGGCGCCTGTGACCAGGTAGGTAACTGCCATCCCCATTCCTCCTTTTGTTCAAGAAATCTGTGGTGAGCTTTAAGATACTGCCCATACAAAAGAGCTTCCATTGCCGGCGGTTCTTTCGCCCACATTAGTAAACACCGTGTTGAATAACTTTCACATTTTTAGTATACTAACATTATGACCAATAAACAACCAACAGATTATTAACTTCTGACATATACGCAACATATCCGCATGAACTGTAAAGAAACGGACAAAGACAAAGAGATTGTAGGGGTGTACGTGCGGGCCGGATTGTAGTTATGCACGTGCAGGCTGGATAAGGCCGCGCTACAGTTTGTGGGCACGAGAAGTACCTATAGGAGGAAGGGGATTTGGATGGCCAGAGACCGGCGGGTAAAATACACAAAGATGGTTTTGCGGGAAAGTTTGATCGAGCTGTTGCGGGGGAAACCAATCTCCAGGATCACAGTCAAGGAATTATGTGAAAAGGCCGATATAAACCGGGCCACCTTTTACGCGCACTATACCGACCAGTTTGACCTCTTCAAACAGATCGAGGCGGAGTTTATTGCGGATGTTAATTCCTACCTGGATACCTTCACCTTGGAACAAGGAGAGACCGGTTTGCTGCAGTTGATTGTGAAAATCTTCGAGTATGTTGAGAAAAACAGGGAGTTATGCCGCGTATTGCTTGGGAGAAACGGGGATATGGATTTTCAGACC
>FZPS01000214.1_pt38 | contig 12936 bp, 12 predicted proteins | sample 1817821 | NCBI WGS metagenome assembly FZPS01 (sample SAMEA104158645, study PRJEB21678) | metagenome | place: Germany | collected 2015-04-21 | reverse complement strand
AGTGTATACTGTTTGCGTTGGTCCCAAGGCAAAGTGCGCTCCTTTATTATAGGTAGATTTTACCAAGTTATAGCTTCCCCGTGATCTTCCAGGACTGCAACCAATATATAGTACACATTTCAATTTCGCAAGTGCATTTGTTGATAAGGAGTTTATTGCCTTATCAGTGCTGTCACCATAAGAAGTATCAGCGATAATACGCCCTTCTGGATTGCCAGAACTATCAAAAAAATATACGGCCGAAGGAGCACCATGACCCCTTGTTACAAAGATACTATCATTTTGCATATAGGTGTACGCTGTAGAAGCAGTGGTATTTACAAAATCATATGTATTGTATCCAATTCCACCAAGTTTACTATGAAACGTAGAGATAGCCCCACGTGTATCAAAATATTTTGGAAAGATAAGTATTTGCCCATCTTGATAATAAGAAGCATATATATCAGCATCACCTTTAGACACTTCACTAAATGACCACATGGCTGTTGTAGCATTAGAATAACTGACACAGACATCATAACCACTTGCAGTTACCCATTGACTTGTTGCTTTATTCTTCATGAAATAAGTGCCGCCATAAGAATATGTTTGATTTCTTTCCAAGTAAAAAGACTGATCGTCGGGATAACTACCAATCCACCAAATATCAACATTCGTTCCATAAACATCTAATGCGAAATTGGTATCATAGCTGGGTTTAAAAGTGTATGAACCATCCGAATTTCGCACAGCCAACCACTTCTGATTGGAGCCGCCGTTAAAACTATAATTACCAACATTCGTACCGCTGACAGAAATGGCTCCCCCTTGAACATCAAGATAGCGTCCCGTGCTTACATTCCTGATATAGTAATAATAAATAGCCACTTCGAATGCCAGTAACATCATTGGAGGCGGCAGAAACCGACAGCGAGGGTATAAACATAGCAATAACTAAGAATACCAGTATAAAAACAGATATTGCTTTTTTCATTATTGACTATCCTCTCTTTTATAAAATATTATAAAAAGCCAGAACTTACTGAGTTAAAACAGCGGAATAAATAAACAACATCGCGCAATGTAATTAACCCATTGGAATAACCTTGCCCTTTCCCAAAGCGTAAACCAATATTTTCCTTATGTTTATATTATACACATAATAATATTTAAGTCCATATTTATTTTGACAAATAATATAATCTTGTTAAATATGTATATAAAATTGTCGGCGAAGTCAGAATAGTTACACTTAACTGAGTTACATATGTTAAGAAACTTGGACATGGAAAGTTTATTTCACTTAATCCAGCCTATGAACCGTTCAAGCTTCATGAAGATGATGATCTACATGTTTTGGGGAAGGTATTGGTATAAATAGTTTTAGTAAACGGGGCCAGAGTGATTGTATGGAAGATATTATATTGAAATTGATAATAAAGAGTTAGAGGAAATTTGCATAGGCCTATATTACTTGCCGAAAGGGGCTGTTGCAAAACGCCTCCACTGAAAAATAATGCACAAAATAATGCGTCCTGATTCGGTCTTTAAGCCGTTTCAAGGTGCATTTCCTTGCTTTTGGGGCTGTTACTTTGTGTAACTTGCTATCGCAAATTCATTTTACAACAGCCCCTGTTCATTTATCGTGTTTTAGCCTATGGGTATTGGATATTATTTGCACTATATTTACAAGCGGTTTGTTTCTGTTGATATGTTTATTTTGGGTGGAACGCAATATCATAAATACTGGAGTAACCAGCGTTTACCCCACCACCATGTCCGCCCCTATCAGCGAGCTTGAAGCGGTTTTGGACGGTTTTTTCGCTCTTTACGGCTTTGAATATGACGGAGCGGAGTTCATGGGGGTTCATCTGGAAGGGCCGTATTTTAACCCAAAGCTGTGCGGCGCGCAGTCGGCTGATTATCTGAAAAGCCCTGATTTTCAGGAATACCAGTACTTTGTGAAAAAATACCCGTTTATAAAGCGGTGGGATATCGCACCGGAACTGGACGGCGCAGGCGAGATGGCGCAGTATCTGACAAAAAGAGGAATAAAAGCGGGGATAGCGCACACGAACGCGACCGCCACCCAGATACTTAACGCCGAAAAGCACGGGTTTACCATCGCAACCCATCTGTATTCCGGCATGTCCGGGGTTACAAGGATAAACGGATATAGGCACGGCGGCGCCGTTGAAGGGTGCCTGATAGCCGACTCAATCTCAGTGGAGCTAATCGGCGACGGTATCCACCTGCCCGCAGAACTGGTGCATCTGGCATACAGGGTGAAAGGGCAAGAAAGGATTGCTCTTGTTACCGATTCCATGCGCGGAGCCGGAATGCCCGAAAACGGCGAGTGCGTATTGGGGAACCGCCATACCGGCATAAATACGGTTATTCAGGACGGAGTCGCTTGGCTTGCCGACAAGTCCGCGTTTGCCGGCAGCATAGCAACATACAACCAGTTGATTCGTAATTTCGTGAAACTGTTTAAAATCCCGCTGCCCCACGTAATTAGCATGGCGACAACCGCGCCCGCAAGAGCGATGTCCCTTAAAAACAAGGGGGATTTGCAAAAAGGGTTTGACGCGGATATAGTCATATTCGACGACGATATCCGTATTCACAAAACCATTGTTAAAGGAAAAACGGTATACACCTCATAAAAGCCACCGCATAATAACCACAAACCAATGACTGCAAAAGGAGGAGCCGTATGCCGCACTGTGCCTGTTGTGAGGGGGAAGCCTTCTGTATCGAGCTGGTGCCGATTTTCAGCAGCCTCAGCAGCGACGAGAAAAAGGAAATCGCCGAAATCACTACTTCCCGCAGCTTCGAGAAGGGCGAAACCGTATACCGCGCGGGGGATACCGGAGGAATACTGTTCGTGATACATACCGGCAGGGTAAAGCTGTTCAGGTTGAATGCCGGCGGAAAGGAACAGGTCATCCGGCTGGCAGGGCCGGGAGAATTCATCGGCGAGCTGTCCCTGTTTTCATCACTGCCGCTGACTGACAACGCTGTTGCAACCGAAAAGACCTCCATGTGTATCCTTCAAGGCGAGCGCCTGAAAGAGCTGATTGCGAAATACCCGTCAATCGCCTTCAAGGTGCTGGACGAGCTTTCGCTCAGGCTGGAAAAGGCGGAAAACCGGATTGAGGATATCAGCTTAAGCTCGGTAACTAAGCGTGTCGCAAGCGCTTTGCTTGAATTGTCGGGCGGCGGGCGGGAGATACTGCTGCCGATGACCAAGGGAGACCTCGCCTCACAGCTCGGCATGACGCAGGAGACTTTGAGCCGCAAGCTCAGCGCGCTGCAGGAGGATGGCTTAATCCGGCTCAAAGGCCGCCGGAAAATCATTATTGAAAACAAAGAGGAACTGGAAAAGCTCATCATGGATTAGCGTGTCCGCTCCATCGCTTTCCGGTTCCTCATTCATTTGTTTCCTATCCCCTGTTTTTCAGCCGCTAAAACCTATTTTACCTGAGATTTTTTGACCTCGTACCCCAGCGCGGCAATGGCTTTTTCGATATCCTCGACCGCAAGCTTCCCCTCGTCGAAATCCAGCTTTACTTTGCTGGAGTTGAACAGCACTCTTACGCTTTCCTTTTTGACCCCGTCAAGGGCCTTTACCGCGCCCTCGATTTTAAGCGCGCAGGACGGGCAGGTCAGGGTATTTACTTGAATAGTCGCTTTTTTCATTATATACCTTCCTTTCTTACTGTGATTGTCTTTACGTTTGCTTCCTCAATTTGAACCTTAACAGCCTCATTCCGTTCAGGATAACCGCCAGAATACTGGCTTCATGCACCAGCATGCCGATTGACATATTCATCCATTCGCTGAAAATAACCCCTGCAAGCAGAAACAGCACCACCCCCACGGCAATAATGATGTTCTGCTTCATATTCCTCGCGGTGGCTTTCGCAAGGCCCAGAGCATGAGGCAGTCGGCTGAAATCCGAGTTCATCAGCACCACATCCGAACTCTCAATCGCCACGTCGGTCCCGCCTCCCATCGCAATCCCGATATGCGCCAGCGCAAGCGAGGGGCTGTCGTTCACGCCGTCGCCGGCAAAGGCGACGGTTTTTCCTTTTTCCTCAATCATTCCCTAGATTGAACAGGGTAATCCCCAAAATTATCGTTAAAGCGCTGACAATAAAGAGCGCAAGATTCCACAGCGGAATAGGGGCTATTGTAAAGCTCAGCAGCGCGACCAGAGCAATAATCGGGATTGCGGAAAGGCTTGATTCCTTGAGTTTCGCCAGTAGCAGCCCAAGTATAGTATTTCACCCTCTTCTGCTTAAGATGTATCCTGCGCAGCGCGTTTTTCCGCCGCGCCGTTATCGCCTTTAATCATAGCATATATTTGCGAAAATGAAGGCCATATAAACCGCTAAAAAACGTGGATGAGGCGGCGCGCCGCCTCATCCACGTTTTTTTGTCTGCCCTGCTGTTTGAACCAGCCTTATTCTCCGGCTTTGCCGCTGTCCCCCATCAATATCACCATTATGGCTTTATGGACGTGCAGGCGGTTTTCGGCCTCGTCAAATATTTCATTCGCGTGGGCTTCAAACACTTCATCGGTGATTTCCTCGCCGCGGTGCGCCGGCAGGCAGTGCTGTACCATGCAGTCCGGCCGCGCGTACGACAAAAGCTCGCTGTTGACCTGATATCCGGCGAAAGCCCGCCTGCGCTGCTCAGCTTCGCCCTCCTGCCCCATTGACGCCCAAACGTCGGTGAAAACCACGTCGGCGTCCTTTACAGCCTCAAAACAGTCGTTTGTCAGTTTAAACCTGTCGCCGTACCCTGCGGCAAACTCCAGTATTGCCGGGTCGGGGTAATACCCTTTCGGGCAGGCGAGCGAGACGTTCATCCCCACTTTAAGGCAGCCGACGGTCAGGGAATTCGCCATGTTATTCCCGTCTCCGATATAGCACATGTTGAGCCCTTCAAGGGTCCCCTTGTACTCCCTTACGGTCATCAAATCGGCCAGTACCTGACAGGGATGGCTGAAATCGGTCAAGCCGTTAATCACCGGAATAGCCGCATATTTCGCAAAGGTTTCGACTTCCTCCTGCCCATATGTGCGTATCATAAGCCCGTTAAGGTACCTTGATAGCACCCGCGCGGTATCGCAAATCGGCTCTCCCCTGCCGATCTGCAAATCGCTTGCGGACAAAAACAGCCCGTAACCGCCCAGTTGGTATATGCCGGTTTCAAATGAAACCCGCGTGCGGGTAGAGGATTTTTGAAAAATCATGCCCAGCGTTTTTCCCGAAAGATATTTGTGCTCAATCCCGTGTTTTAGCTCGTACTTAAGCTGGTCGGAAAGGTTTAGAACCTTCAGAATTTCCTCTTTGGATAAATCAAGCAGCTTTAATAAATGTTTCATGCCCTTACCTCTTTCAGTGTCGCTTCAAGGATTTCAAGCCCTCTGTCAATCTCGTCATAAGTAATGGTCAGCGGGGGCAGCAGCCTCAACAGCGTTTTGGCGGTCAGCACTAGCAGTCCGTTTTCAAGGCATTTCGCCGCAATCTCCTTGGCGTCCCCCTTTTCGACCTCAATCCCTATCATCAGGCCGAGCCCTCGGACAGACTTGACGTTTTGCATTGACTCCAGTCTGCGGCGCATGTACTCTCCCTTTTTTAAAACCCCGTCCAGAAAGCCGCGGGTGGAAAGCCTGTCAAGCACCACCTTTGCCCCTGCGCATGCCACCGGGTTCCCCCCGAAAGTCGAGCCGTGGGTACCCGCCGACAGCACGCCGCTAAGCTGTTCGCCGCACAGGCAGGCCCCGATTGGCAGCCCGCCGCCAAGTCCCTTTGCCATTGTAACAATATCCGGCTTTATGCCGTAATGCTCGCAGGCAAGGAATTTGCCGGTTCTGCCGGCGCCGGTCTGCACCTCGTCAACTATCAGCAGCATATCGTTTTCCCTGCAGATTTTTTCAACCTGCCTTACATAACCAGGGTCAAGCGGCTTCACTCCGCCCTCACCCTGCACACACTCCAGCATCACCGCGCAGACATCCCCGCAAAGCTTCGCTTTCAGTCCTTCCAAATCGCCGGCTTCCACAAACACAAAGCCTTCGGTAAAAGGGAAGAAATACTGGTGGAACACTTCCTGCCCGGTCGCGGACAAGGTGGTAACCGTCCTGCCGTGGAAGGAATCCACTAAACTTATGATAACTGAACGCCCCGCGCCGTATTTGTCATGACTGTATTTTCGCGCCAGCTTTATCGCGCATTCGTTTGCCTCGGCGCCTGAATTCGCCAAAAACACGCGCGCCATACCCGCCGTTTCGCAGAGCCTTTTGGCAAAAGAGATTTGAACCTCGTTGTAATAAAGGTTTGAAATATGCGCCAGCCGCGCGGCCTGCTCCTGAACGGCGCTGACCCATTCGGCGTCGGAATAGCCGAGGGAGTTCACCCCTATTCCGCTGCCAAAATCAATATAGGATTTGCCCTGACTGTCAAAAACCACCGAGCCCCTGCCGCCGGCAACCGTGACGTTAAATCTCGCGTAAGTCGGCATAAGGCTTTGGCTTTCGGCAAGTCTAATCTCATCGAAATTCACCTGACCACCCTTTCCGCGCGGCCCGAAACCCGCCGCATTTTATAAGAACATGGTGCCGATACCCTCATCGGTCAGCATTTCAATCAGTATCGAGTGCTCAATCCGCCCGTCAATAATATGGGTTCTCTTGACCCCGCGGCGCACCGCCTCGACGCAGCAGTCAACTTTGGGTATCATGCCGCCGTTGATAATTCCCTGCCGCTTAAGCCTCGGCACGTCGCTGGCGTTCACCACCGAAATCAGGCTGTTTTCATCATCCCTGTCGGCAAGCAGACCGCGGACACCGGTCATCAGCACAAACTTTTCGGCGCCGAGCGATGACGCAATCTGTGATGCGGCGATATCCGCGTTTATGTTGTAAACCTCCTCGCCGTCCTCACCCGCGGCAACTGTCGCAATAACCGGGATTGTGCCGCTGTCGAGGCAGCCGCGGATAAGGGTAACGTCCACCTTGGTTATCTCCCCGACAAGGCCAAAATCCTGCTCTCCCTTCATTTTGACTGCCTTTATCATACCGCCGTCCAGCCCGCAAAGGCCGATTGCCCGCCCTCCGTGCTGTTCGATAAGCTGGACAAGCCCCTTGTTGATTTTTCCCGCCAGCACCATCTGGACGACGTCCATGGTCTCCCTGTCGGTATAGCGCAGCCCGCCGATAAACTTCGGCTCTTTGCCTATTTGGGCAAGAACTTCGTTGATTTCAGGCCCCCCGCCGTGTACCAGAACCACCTTTATCCCGACGGTGGACAAAAGCACGATATCCTCCATCACGGCGGATTTAAGCCCCCCGCTCACCATCGCGTTCCCGCCGTATTTTATAACCACCGTCTTACCTGAATACTGCTTGATGTACGGGAGCGCCTGTGTCAGCACCTGCGCCCTTTCCGAAGTCGAAATGGTCATTCTTATCCCCCCAACGCCTAACTTCTGTAATCCCCGTTTATGCGGACATAGTCGTATGTCAAATCGCAGCCCCACGCGGTGGCCTCCCCGCCCCCGTCCGAAAGGCCGATTTCAATCACAATTTCCTTTTCGCTTAAGACCCTTTTCGCCGTGTCCTCGCCAAAGTCAATCCCGGCGCCGTTTTCGCACACTAATACCCTGCCCGCGGCAGAGCAAAAGGCCACCCTGACGCCGCCGGTGTTGACTTTGGCGCCCGAATACCCGATGGCGCACAGTACCCGCCCCCAGTTGGCGTCGGCCCCGAACATCGCGGCTTTTACAAGCGACGAACCGATTACGGCTTTGGCAATTTTTTTTGCATTTTCTTTTGATGCGGCGCCGGCAACACGGCATTTAAGCAGCTTGGTCGCCCCTTCCCCGTCCGCCGCGAGCATTTGACAGAATTTTTCGCAAAGCTCGCGCAGCGCGGCGGTAAAAGTGCTGTAATCCTCGTTCTTTTCGGATATCGCCGGATTGCCGGCCGCGCCGTTGGCGAGCAGTATCACCATATCATTGGTTGAGGTGTCCCCGTCAACCGACAGCATGTTGAAAGTGTCCTCCACTGTTTCTGCCAGCGCGGATTTCAGCAGCTTCGGCTCCACTGCCGCGTCGGTCGAGATAAAGCAGAGCATGGTCGCCATATTCGGGGCTATCATCCCGCTGCCCTTTGCCATCCCGCCGATTGTGCAGGTTCTGCCGCCGAGATTAAACTCAAGCGCGTATTCCTTTTTTACGGTGTCGGTGGTCATTATCGCCTCGGCCGCGTCCGAATGCCCGCCGACCGACAGGGATTTCATAAGCTGCGGCAGCCCCTGCTCAATCGGCGCCAAATCAATCGAGGGGCCGATTACCCCGGTTGACGCCACCAAAACATCGCTTTGGTCAATCCCCAGCGCTTCTGCCGCAAGCCGGCACATCTCCTTTGCTTTCTGAATGCCGTCGGCGGCGCAGGTGTTCGCAATCCCGCTGTTGCATATTATCGCTCGCGCGTAGTCGTCTATTAAATGCTGTTCTGTAACAACGCAGGGCGCGCCTTTTACAAGGTTTTGGGTATATACCGCGGCCGCGGCGGCCGGTATCTCGGACATAACCAGCGCAAGGTCTTTTTTACTGCGGTTTTTCCGTATCCCGCAGTGAATTCCCGACGCCTTATACCCCTTTGCCGCCGTAATCCCTCCGTCCACATATTTAAAAGACATATCCATTACCCCTTCAAAAGGTCAAAGGTATCATGTCAATCCCTGCGGTTTCCTCAAACCCGAACAGCAGGTTCATGTTCTGTACCGCCTGCCCCGCAGCCCCTTTAACCATGTTGTCAATTACGGAAGTAACAATCAGGATTTTTGTGTGCTCATCCACGTAAACCTGAATATCGCAGTAATTTGAGCATTTTACGTTCTTTATATCAACGCCGGCGTCCTCCGGCAGAACACGGACGAAATACTCGCCGCCGTACGCCTCCCGATACATCTCGCGGACTTGTGCGGCTGTAATCTCTTTGTTCAGCTTTGCGTACATGGTGGAGAGTATCCCCCTGTTGACAGGGAGAAGGTGCGGGACAAAGGTAACCGACGCTTTGCCGCCCGAAATCCTGCTCAAAGTCTGCTCGATTTCCGGGGTATGCCTGTGCTCCGCCACCTTGTACGCGGAAAAGGCCTCGTTGCATTCGGGGAAATGAGTGCCCTGCGTCGGCTTTCTCCCCGCGCCGGTAACGCCGGATTTTGAGTCAATCACAATTCCCGCAGCCTCTATAATCCCCGCCCTAAGCGCCGGGGCTAATCCGAGCGCGGCGCTGGTCGGATAACATCCGGGGTTGGCCACAAGGGATTTGCCTTTTATCTCATCCCTGAAAAGCTCCGGAATGCCGTAAACCGCTTCTTTGTGAAGTTCCGAATACTTATATTCGCAGGCGTACCATTTTTCGTACTCCTCAGGGTTTTCAAGGCGGAAATCAGCCCCCAAATCCATAAACTTCTTTCCCGAATTTACGCACCGGTAGGCGATATCCTGCGAAAGCCCGTGCGGCAGTGCGGCGAACACCACGTCGCAGGCGGCAATCACCTCGTCCGCGTCGCCGCATTCAAGGCCGCAGATTTCCCTCAAAGCGGGGTAGACATCGGCAAGCTGTTTGCCCTCAAACGAAACCGAGCTTACCGCCGCGATTTCAACATCAGGGTGTTTTAGCAGCAGGCGCACAAGCTCAACCCCCGCATATCCGGTAGCTCCTATAACGCCAGCCTTTATCTTCACTTAAAGCTCATTCCCTTCTCACTAGAAACTCACTGGCAGCACACTTAAAGCCCACTGGTATCACACCAGAACCTCACCAGCTCTTCTTTTTTACCGCTTATCACTTTAAGCCCTTGACAAGCTCCCTGACCCTGTCAATCTGCCCACGCACGTTTTCAGGCGCCGGCCCGCCGTAAACCTTCCTCATCTCAACGCAGCGGTCGAGCGAAACCGCCTGATACACGTCATCCTCGAACAATCCGCAGACCGATTTGTAATCCTCTACCGGCAGGCTCTCAAGGGTATGCCCCTTTTCGATACAGTAAGTGACCAATGTGCCGACAGCCTTATAAGCGTCGCGGAACGGCAGCCCCTTGCCGACAAGATAGTCGGCGCAGTCGGTGGCGTTGATAAAACCCTCGGCGGCTGCCCTGCGCATATTCTGAGTATTTACCTTGATTGCTTCAATCATCGGCGTGAACGCGTCAAGGCAGAGCATTACGGTGTCAAACGCGTCGAACATCGCTTCCTTGTCCTCCTGCATATCCTTGTTATACGCTAGAGGAAGTCCCTTCATCACGGTCAGCAGCGCCATTAAATCCCCGAACACCCTGCCGGATTTTCCCCGCACAAGCTCGGCTATATCCGGGTTTTTCTTCTGCGGCATTATGGACGAGCCGGTGGAAAAAGCGTCGTCAAGCTCGATGAATTTAAACTCCCACGAACACCACAACACGATTTCCTCGGCAAAGCGGGACAGGTGAACCATCATAAGCGACAGCGCCGAGGCAAGCTCGATTGCGAAATCCCGGTCGGACACCGCGTCAATCGAGTTATGGGTAACGCCGGTAAACCCCAAATCAGAGGCCACCGCGCCGCGGTCAAGCGGGTATGTGGTCGAAGCCAGCGCGCCGGAGCCGAGCGGGGATACGTCCATCCTGCCGCAAGCGTCATTAAGCCGCCCGATGTCCCGGATAAACATCTCTGCATAAGCCATCAGGTGGTGGCCGAAGGTTACCGGCTGCGCCCGCTGAAGATGGGTGTAGCCCGGCATGACCGCGCCGGCATATTTTTCCGCCTTGTCGCAAAACGCTGATACTAAGTCAATAAGCTGTTCGCGCAATTTGCCGCACAGCTTTTTTAAATGCAGCCTTAAATCAAGCGCAACCTGGTCGTTCCGGCTCCTGCCGGTATGCAGTTTTTTGCCGGCGTCCCCAATCCTCTCGGTCAGCTCCGCCTCCACAAAGGTGTGTATGTCCTCGGCGTTTGCGTCTATTTCGATTTTGCCGGATTGGATGTCGGCAAGTATACCTGAAAGCCCTTCTATTATGTCTTCAGCTTCCTGCTGCGCAATAATCCCCTGCTTTGCGAGCATTGCCGCGTGCGCGATACTGCCGGCGATATCCTCTTTTACCATTCTTGAATCCACTGCAATCGAGGAGTTGAAATCGTCCGCTTTTTTATCAAGCTGTTTTTTAAACCGCCCTTCCCATAGCTTCATACCGATACCCCATTTCAATCATCCAATGGCACGGCTTGCCGTGCCATTGGTTTACAGCAAGGATTGGTTTTTCTGTTTTTTTGCCCTTACTTTTATCGGCAGCCCGAAAAGGTTTATAAACCCTTCCGCGTCCTTCTGGTTGTATACCTCATCCTCGTCAAAGGTGGCGATTTCCTCATCGTACAGCGAGTACGGCGAGCTGACCGACGCCAGAATTATATTGCCCTTATAGAGCTTGAGCCTGACCTGACCGGTAACTGTCTGCTGTGTAGCATCCACAAACGCCGAAAGCGCCTCCCTGAGCGGGGTGAACCACTGTCCGTAATAGACCAGTTCGCTGAATTTGCCGGCGACCACCTGCTGTTTGTAATGCTGTGTGTCGCGGTCAAGGGTGATGGTTTCAAGCGCCTGATGGGCTTTATAGAGGATTGCGCCGCCCGGCGTTTCGTACACTCCGCGGCTCTTCATGCCGACAAGGCGGTTTTCCACCATGTCCACAATACCGATACCGTTGGCGCCGCCGAGCTTGTTGAGTTCGTGAATCAGCGACACCCCGTCCATCTTAACGCCGTCAAGCGCGACAGGAATACCCTTTTCAAACGATATGGTTATATAGGTCGGCTTGTCTGGAGCCTTTTCGGGGGAGACGCCCAGTTCCAGAATTCTGTCATAATCCGGCTCGTTTGCCGGGTCCTCAAGGTCCAGCCCCTCGTGGGACAGGTGCCAGAGATTCCCGTCTTTTGAATAATTGGTCTCGCGGCTTATATTCAGCGGGATATTGTGGGACTCGGCATAGTCGATTTCCTGTTCTCGCGATTTTATATCCCATATCCGCCACGGCGCGATGATTTTCATATCAGGCGCAAACGCCTTGATTGTAAGCTCAAAACGCACCTGGTCGTTCCCCTTGCCGGTGCAGCCGTGGGCGACTGCGTCGGCGCCTTCGGCCAAAGCGATTTCCACAACCCGCTTGGCAATCACCGGGCGGGCAATCGCCGTGCCCAGCAGATACTGGTTTTCATAAACTGCCCCGGCTTTAAGGGTGGGGAAGATAAAATCCTCCACAAACTCCTTTTTCAAATCTTCTATGTAGATTTTTGAGGCGCCGGTTTTGATAGCCTTTTCTTTAAGGCCGGACAGTTCCTTTCCCTGCCCGACATCCGCCGCGACCGCGATTACTTCGCAGTTGTCAAAATTTTCTTTTAGCCACGGGATAATAATTGAAGTGTCAAGCCCTCCTGAATACGCAAGTACCACCTTTTTGACAAAAGCCATTAAAACCATTCCCTTTCATCTGCTTAAACCAAAACTGAGTTTATCAACCATACCTTTTGGTATGCCCATATTATAACTGCATAAATAATTGTTTTCAATAGGATTTTTCGCATATTTATGCAAATACATAATTTTTGTTAATTTTACCATAAATGCCACGCTTGCGCTTGTCTGTCTGTATTCTTGCGCACAAAATTATTCGTCATAACGCAGTGAATAATGTATATTTATTCATTGTATGCAGAATATTCATTAAAGACTTCATTGAAGCTGCTTGTCATAACACAATTAATAAAAACTTTGCAATGTGTTGTAATACAATAGATAGCTGACAAAAAAAGAGGTAAATACAGCAACCAAATGATATAATGTTTCCGACCAAGAAAACAAAGATCAAAAGGAGCTGTATTTACCATGAACAGTTTGCACTCTAA
>FZPS01000014.1_pt200 | contig 12941 bp, 17 predicted proteins | sample 1817821 | NCBI WGS metagenome assembly FZPS01 (sample SAMEA104158645, study PRJEB21678) | metagenome | place: Germany | collected 2015-04-21 | reverse complement strand
TAATCTTTAACAGGAACTATGCCTATTTTCTCCAAATTAATGCTTGTTCCATCTACTATATTTCTCATAGCATTTTTTAAGCTATTTGCTATTCTAGTTAAATCAGAATCTCTACTTAGTTGCCCTCTTTCCACTCTTTCATTCCAAAGCTTAATTTCATCCTCAGACATTTCTTTTTTCTGTTCTGCTGTTAATGGCATAAAACTTCTGTCTCTTTTTTCAGTAGTTAATTTATTTAATTTTTCAATTAAAGCGTTATAATCATTAATAAATTTTACTAATTTATCTTTTGTTTCTGATACATCTACTTTTCCATTAATTTTTATCTCTTCACCTTCAGGTATATCTCCATTAAATTTAAAATTTACCCCATCTAAGGTTACATTATTGGTGGTTCCCCTGTGAGTGTAAACGCCACCTTTACTATTAGTAAATATTATTTCTGCATCTTGCCCCCCTTCGGAAACTTTAAAGTCTCCCTCCATCAATTTAATATCTATTTTGGCATTTTCTCCAGTATTATTTGAAATAAATCTTAATCCTGCTTCATTTTTTTCAACTACTATATTTAAATTTTGTTCTTTCGAAACTTTATTTAAATAATCAACAGTAGTCATGTCACCTTTTAGGGATAAATCTATTAAAACACCATTAATTGTAATCCTTTTTTCTTCATCACCTGATAACTCAAAATCTGATAGGTTGTAAGTTTTTTCAGCCCTTACTTCATCTTCTCCATCTTCAAATTGACCTTCTACATCATTTATCTTTATATTAACTTTCTCAATTTCCCCAAGTTTTGTGCTTTCAATTATGATATCATCTTTATCTATGGAAACTTTCAAATTATAATCTTTTAATTTTTCATTTAAAACTTTTTCTAATTTATTTTCATCAATATTGCTTTCTTCATCTTTGAAATCACTGCTATTTAAGGTTATTGCTTCGCCTTCATTAATAACAATATTTATTACATCTTCATTAAAATCTAAAACTTTAAATCCAGTAATCTTAGCTGCAGTGGGCGGAGCGTAATCTTGGGAATTGTTTTCCACAAGGGTACTTGCATCTACAGTTCCACCAACTGTAAAAATGCTATCTTTCCCTAATATTGTAGATTCTAGAATATATCCATCAGCATTAGCTGTACCATCGCCTGCAAAATTAGTGTAAGTTGCTTTTACATTAATTCCTGCTTTTTTTAATTCATTAGTTAAGTTGGCAGCCTTCTCTTTTTCTGTATCACCACTTAAAGTAAATTTTTGACCATTAATAATAATTTCATCATTTTCTATTGAAGTTGATGGAATGGATACTTTTGATGCCTTCGCTATCTTTCCAGTGATAGTATAATTATCAACTTTAGCATCTCCACCTCCAGTAACTGTTACATTATCATTTGAAGATGTGAATTTAGTAGTAGCCCAATTTTTACTTAATAGTAAACTATCAGAATTTACTATATCAAAATATTTATTATATAGTTCCCTAGATTCTTTTATAACTTCCCTATAAAGTTTTTGTTTTATTTCTAATATTTCTTTTTGTTGAGCCTTTTGATCTATCTTTATCCTGTAAGGTCTCATGGATTCCTTTATAACTTGATCCATATCTAAACCTGTTGCTAGTCCTGTTATTCTCACTTAGCCACCCCCGTATTTTATTTGATTTACTCAAATTACTTTCTTATTCCTTTTGATCTTTCATAAGCTTCATGCCATGTATTTCTTACATCTTCTATAACAGGCATAAGCTCATCCATCATTTTAGTGTCTTTCTTTAGATTTATTTCAAACAATCTATTTTTTATAAATTCATATACATTGTAAAGCTGTTTTGCCCATTCTCCAGCACTTGTGTCTAAGGTAATCATTAGTTCTGTAAATATATCTTGAACTTTAACTAAGTTTTTATGACTTTCAATTATATTTTTTTCTTCTAGAGCTTGTCTAGCCATTTTTGAAAATCTAACTGCACCATCTACAAGCATTAAAAGCAATTGTTCCTTTGGAGCATAATTGACACTGTTATTTTTATATGCATTTAGTGCATTACTTCCATACATTTTTTATTCCTCCTACTTTTTAATATCTATAAAAGTACCATACTCTATAGTATTTAAGTCTTTTTCTTTTTCTGCATTTAAAATTATTTTGGCTTCCTCATGTTTAGTAGCCTCAATTATAATTTTATTTTTTCGTTTCTTTAAGCTATCTTTCTCTTCTTTAACATATTCATCAAAGCTTTTATCTTTATTTTTTTCACTGTCTTTATAGATCTTAATTTGCGCCTTTCTATGAACCTTATTATCCTTTGTTTTTTCATATACCTCTCTTCTAATATCAGTATCGATTTTATTAAGAAAAAGATTCATGGCATTCACCTACTTTAAGCTTTTTTATCTACTATTATTCCAGCCATTTCACACATTTTAGCTACTAGGTCTAGTATTTTCTCCGGTGGATATTCCATTATAACTTCTTTTGTATCGCCATTAACTACTTTTATCATAATATCTCCCAGTTTTTCATGAACTGAATATTCTACAAAAGTATTTTCCACCTTTAACATATCATTTAATTTATTTATCGCCTTATCTAAATCCTCTTTTTTATAACCATTGTTTATATTATTATCTTTTGTTACATCCTTGTTTTCTGAAACCTGATTTACTTCAGGAACTTTTGTTATATTTAGGTTAGCTTGTCCTCCTTGACTTGTAACCATTATATCCATTTTCACACCCCCCGATAACAATTCAAAATTCATAGTGCAAAATTCACAACAATCTATTTCTTTCCTAGTTTTTTAAGTATATCTATACTAACGTTCATTTTTGTTGCTTCTTTATTTTCATTTTGAACTTCTTCATAAAGTTCTTTTCTTAGGATGGTCATTTCTCTAGGTGCATTTATTGCTATTTTAACGCTTCCCTCTTCTATTTTAGATATAGATATTTCTATATCGTCACCTATTAAAATTGATTCACCCTTTTTTCTAGTTATTACTAACAAATCAACACCCCTTTTCTCAGTTGTCAGGTTTCAGTTTTCAATTGTCAATTAAGGAACAAACTCTAAAGGAGTTTAGAATTTTATAATTTATCAAAGCTGAATTTTTTCCTTAACTGAAAACTGAAACTTGAAAATTGCTAACTGTTGAATACTTTTTCTCTTATGCTATATCCTTCTCTGTCTAGTATGTATTGTTGCCCTTTTTTTGCTTTTATATTTATTACCAGAGGTGCTTTTAGATTTGCTGTTATATTTTCTATTTTGCTGTCTAGTTTGACTATTGAGTAAAGTAAAACTTCACTTTGCTTTTGTATATTTAAATTTTCTATTATTTCCTGGCTTAGTTTTATTTCATAGTCTTCTTTTACAGCAAAAGGTGATATTATTATAAATCCAAGTTCTACATCTTCTATAGACTGCATTATTTTAAAGGGGCTTTCTTCATCTACTTCTTTAATGATGTATTTTTTTAGTCCGTCAAAACCTGGTACTCCCTTTTCAAAATATATAATTTCATTTTCTTCATACGTCATTTTACCGTGTACTGGTGATATTATTTCCATATTATCTACTCCTATCTAAGGAAATCTAAAAGTGTTGGTTGAATTATTCTTGCACTTACTTGAAGGGATGCCATATATACTGTTTGTGCAACAGTTGCTTCAATAGTTTTCTCTGCAAAATCTATATCTTCAGTCTTTGATAATACATCTTTTAAATTTAATATTTGATCTTCATTTTGAGTTGCTGCTGCTTCCATTCTATTTTGTTTAGCTCCAACCTCAGACATAATCTTCAATAAATTGGATATAGTAGAATCCATTTGACTTAATAAATTTCCTGTAACTTCGGAAGAATCCTCTGAATCAAGTGAATTTGTAATATCTGTTAATAAATTCATTACATTTACTTTATTTGCTCCCTCACCAAATTCTAAAATTTCTGTTGAACTAACATTATACTTCATTGTTACACCTTGCGAAATTTCAACTATAAGACCTGAAGCAAGCATTTCCATTTCATTACTTGTAGATGGATCTGCTATTATGGTACCATCGGAAGAAGAATAATATAATTTATTATTTCCTGTTGTCCCATCAGCCTGTACTGCCACTGGTTTACTATTGACCTTTGTTCCACCAAATATATATTTACCATCAAAATTAGTATTTAATATTTGAGCTATTTCATTCACTTTTTCATTAATTTCATCTTTGATAGCTTTCTTCTCATCACTACCATAAGCAGCATTTCCTCCAGAAACCATAAGCTCCCTAATTCTTTGGAAACTATTTTCTAACTGTTGAAGGGCTGTATCTGTTGTATCTAGCCAGTTTGTAGTATCTTTAATATTTTCATTATATTGAATAGCTGCTTTTATATCACTGCTTAACTGCATACTTCTTGCTGCTTTATAAGGATTGTCTGAAGGTCTGCTTATTTCTTTACGTGATGATAACTGGTTATTTATCTTTTTTAAATTATTTTGATTTCTATTTAAATCCCTTAAAAAACTTTTACTCAGCATTGAATTTGTTACTCTCATTTAATTCCCCTCCTATCTTCTTAATCCATTTATTACAACTTCTAAAAGTTCATCTATTGTTGCAATTATCTTTGCATTTGCATTATAAGCATGTTGGAATTGAATTAAATTTGCCATTTCCTCATCTAAGGAAACTCCTGAAACTGATGCTCTAGTTTCTTCAATACTATACAATAAATCTTCTTGATTTATTACCATTCTTGTTGCTTCTTGAGTTTGAACCCCTATCCTATCGATAGTGTCTTTAAAATAGGAATCTAAACTCATACCATCTTTAGAATTAATTAATCCAAGTCCATCTTCTTTTAAGTTTCCATCTAGTAATTGTAATCTAGTTTTTACTGATTCATTTATATCTTGAATTCTAAGTTTTCCATTTCTTAGTTGTGCTATTGCTAAAGCCCTTGTTCCATCTCCTTCACCTGAATCCTCTGTCTTACCTGCCTTAATCTTCATTACGTCATTTAATATTTCCTCATTTATAGTAATATTTTTAGCTGAAATTTTTTCTTCTGCTAATAAGGTATCTCCAATATTGTCAAGATTACCCGAATCATCATATTTAGCAACATCTTTATTTACAAAGAAAGGCAATGTGTCTTCAGAAGAAGCATCTGCTTTTCCACTATGAATACCATTTACCGCTAATGCTATTGCCTTGGCTAATTTATCGAGTTGATTCATATAATCTTGTATATCTTTTTGAACTGAATATAGACCATTGACACTACCTGCAGATGGTTCAAATAACATAAGATGTTCAAATGATACAGTATCTCCATCTTTTATTGGATGACCGTCTCCCCTTATAGCTTGCCCATCTTTATTGGACCAAATAATTCTCTTACTTAATATTTCTTCAGCTTTAGCTTCATTAATTCCTGTAATTTTTAATGTTTGCTTATTACTTTCACTGCTCATATCTCCATTTTTGTAATAAGTCACTATAAATGTTGTACCTGAAGGATCACTTTCATCTTTATCCACACTAGTTATATAAGAAAATCTAGCAACATCTCCATTAGGACTGGAATTAACTAATAGATTTGACTTTACCTTTCCTGTATCTGTTGGTTTTAAATTTATACCGTTAAACTCTTCCCTTTCAACTACAATACCAAATTTACTGCTTAACTCATCTATAAGTAAGTCTCTTTTATCCATTAAGTCATTTGGTGTATTACGAGATACCGTTACATTAATTATTTCTTGATTTACCCTATCTAATTGATTTAAAAGACTATTAATATCTGTAACTGTATGCCTTAATTGGTCCTGAGCATTTAACTGTAAGGCTTCTAACTGTCTATAAGTTGAATTTAATGCATCTGTTAAAGCTAAAGTTTTTTGTGCAACCACTGTTCTTGAGTTTGAACTATTAGGCTGCTTAGAAAGTTCTTGGAAAGCATCAAAAAAACTTCCTATTAGACTTGATAAACCTGTATCAGATGGTTCATTAAGTATACTTTCTACTTCATATAGAAAGTTTTCTCTAACTTGGTACTTTCCTAAAATAGAAGTTTCATTTCTTACTTGATAGTCTAAAAATGTATCTCTTATTCTTTCAATTGTACTTATTTGTGCGCCAGTACCTATTTGACCAACTCCACTTTCGGAAGTATAAGGTGTTGACGTAACAATATTAGCTCTTTGCCTTGAATATCCTACAGTATTGGCATTTGCAATATTATGTGATGTTACATCAATACTTTTTTGCTGAACTGACATTCCTCTTTTAGCTATATTAAATGTTGAAAATAATCCTGACACTTTTTACCCCCTGCTTATCTTTTAATATTTCCATAGGAATTATACGTTGTTACATTTCTCTTTGGATTTATTAAGTTAAGAATTTTATTTGTAAAACCCAAATGTTGTTTTATTAATAATTCGTTTGTATCCTTTTGAAGCTTAATTTCGTTTAGTAATTTTTGAATTCTTCTGTATATTTCCTCTAACTCTTTGTCTTGAGAATTTAAAACAAAATCTTTCATTGAGTTATTGCCTAGTAACTTTCTTCTCTTAACTTCGCTTTCTGCTACTTCCTTGTTTTTAGTTTTTATTTCTTCTACAATAGCTTCTAAACCAAAAACTTCCTTTTTAATAGTTAATTTATATTGCTTATCAAGTAAATCTAACAAAGCTCTTAATTCTTGTTCTTCCTCTAAAAGAACTTTCTTTAATTCTTCTACCATTCTATTCTTTTCCTCTCATAGTATCTAATAGGCTTTGTGCCACTAGTCTTGCATTTACATTGTAAGTTCCATTTTGAATCTTATTTTTTATTTCCAAAACTTTTTGAGTATTATCAAATGTACTTTCATCTATAGCATAGTTCTTTAATAGCTTTGCTTCTTGAGATAATTCGATTCTATCAGATACTTCTCTTTTTTCTAATTTATTAACTTTATTAGAAGCCACCCTGTTATATTGATTTATTCCACCTGTATAACCTATTCCTTTAATATTCATAGTTACCTCCTAATAATTTCTTCTTTATATTTTTATTTTCGAATTTTATCCCCATAAGTTTATAGATTTATTAAAATTTGTTCTTTTATAATTTTTTATAAAATAAAAAAAGATTAAGCAATATACTTAATCTAATTTTATAATCAGTCTTTTAAAGATTTTATTCTTTCAGCACTACTTACAATACTTGTAATTCTTACGCCAAAGTTTTCATCCACAACTACTACTTCACCAAAAGCTATCTTTTTGCCATTTACTAAAATTTCAACTGGCTCTTCTGCCAATTTATCTAGTTCAATTAAGGAACCTGTACTTAAATCTAATATTTCCTTTATACTTTTTTTAGTTCTTCCAAGTACTACAGAAATATTTAACGGTACATCTAGTATTAAATCAAGATTTCTATGTGATTCACCTACATTTCCCTGTTTAAGCTCTCCAAAACTAGCTTTATGCACTTCTATTGGCTTTTCATCTCTTTTTATATTTATTTCTTCCCTTACTTCTTCCTCAATATTAATAGACTTTTCATTAATGTCAGCAGGTGCATTATTGTAGACTTCAATTTTTTCTGGTTCTATTTCAACTTCTGAAGTAACTGCAGCCTCTTCTTGTTCTTCTTCACCAGTCATTATTGCTACAATTTTCTTGGCTGTTTCAATAGGTAAGATTTGCATCATACTAGAATTTAATAAACCTTCTATTGTTAAATCAAATTTTACCTCTACAATAGGATCATCTTCTGGAATTTCCTCTGTTATGGTTTCGGTTATTGTTTTCCATATCTTTGACTTTGGAGGAGAAATATTAACTTCCCTTGAAAACATGGTTGCCATTGAGGTTGCAGCTGACCCTATCATTTGGTTCATTGCTTCTTGTACAGCACTAATTTCTATTTCTGATAGTTCAGTAGTATTTACTATACCATCTCCACCCATCATTAAATTTGCAATTACTGCTGCATCTTTTGTTTGCATTATTAAAATATTTCTACCAATAATGCCTGATGTATATTCAACATCTAAGATTATATTAGGATAATTAAAGCTATCCTTTATTTTCCTTAATGTTGTTACATTAACTCTTGGTGTTGTTATATTTACTTGTTTATTTGTAAGTTGATAAAGAGCCGTTGATGCTGACCCCATTGATATATTCCCAATTTCTCCAAGCAAATCTTTTTCTATATCTGATATTAATTCTGGTTCTTTATCGTCTATATTGTCTACTACATTACCATTAAGCAATGAATCTATTTCTTCCTGGCTTAAAAAACCGTTACTCAATCTCACTCACATCCTTATCCGTAATATCTAATATTTCTACTCCTAAGTTTTTACCTATAGTACCTGGTTTTCCAATAAAACATTCTTCGTCTTCAACAAAAACCTTAACAGGATTACTATATTGAGAGTCTAATATTAAAACATCTCCCTTAACTAGTTTTAAGAAATCATCTAAAGTAATTTCAGTTTCTCCTAGCTGAACATGAATATTAACCTTAGCAGGCTCAATTCCAGCCATGAGTTTTTTTCTTGCATCTGTATCAACTTCTGAATCATCATTTTTAAACCAATATTGGACAATTAATTTATCTACTATTTTTTCCACACTTAAATAAGGAATACATAAATTCATATAAGTTGTGCTTTTCCCCAGTTCAACAGAAAAACTAAGTAAAGCAACCGCTTCATTAGGCGCTAAGGTTTGGCTTGCGGCTGGGTTAGTTTCAAGGACCTCAAATTGCGGCTTAACATCTATAATCCCCTCCCAAGCTAGCTTCATGGAATTTATCATTTCAGATGTAATACTAGATAAAATATTTTTATCTATTTCTGAAAAATCTTTTAATTTGCTTTGTCTTCTTCCTTCTCCACCTAAAAGTATATCTAATATTTGATATGAAAACTCAGGGTTCATCTCAAGCAAAATATTTCCTTGTAATGGCGGCATACTAAATATTGTTAATACAGTAGGATTAGGGATTGAATGAATAAATTCCTCGTATGTTATCTGCTCTACAGTTTGAATTTCTATTTTTACATGTTTTCTTAGCTGTCCAGATAGATAGTTGCTTACAATTCTGGCAAAAGAATCATGAACCATTTCTAAAGTTCTTATATGCTCTTTAGAAAACTTCTGAGGGCTTCTAAAGTCATATTTTTTAACTTTATGTTTCTCTTCTTTCTCCTTAAGCTGCTCTGGCTCAACATCACCTGTAGATAAGGCAGATAATAAAGCATCTATTTCACTTTGTGATAAAACCTCTGCCATCTCTCTTCCCCTTTCCTATTGGTTTAATAACTTTTCAATATCTATTATCGTTAATAATCTATTATCTAATTCAATAACTCCTTTTATATAATATTCTATATTTCGAGTTTCTAATTTTTGAAGCTTTTGTTCATCTATATCAATAACTTCTTCTACATCATCTACAATAATTCCTATTTCTTCTTCGTTTACTTTTAGTATTATTATGTTATTTTGATTTTCATGTGGTTCTATGTTCAATAATAAATGAATATCAACAAGCGACTTAATACTTCCTCTAAGATTTATTAAACCTTTTATGTGAGCCGGAGCCTTAGGTACTGGTGTTATTTTCATCATATCATTTATACTTAATATCTTTGCAGTTTCAACTGCAAAATGCTCCTCACCCAGTTTAAATACTACATATTGCATTCCATACTCCTCCTAAAATTGTTTAACCAACAACTTTTCTTATTGCCTCTAATACCCTATCTGCTTGGAATGGCTTTACTATGAAGTCCTTTGCTCCTGATTTTATTGCATCCATAACCATTGATTGCTGTCCCATTGCAGAACACATAATAATTTTTGCATTTGGATCAAAAGCTCTTATTTGCTTAACTGCTTCTATTCCATCCATGTCAGGCATTGTTATATCCATAGTAACAACATCTGGTCTTTCCTTTTTATATAATTCTACGGCTTCTAAACCGTTAGCTCCTTCTCCAACAACTTCAAATCCATTCTTTTGTAAAATATCCTTTATCATCATTCTCATAAAAGATGCGTCGTCAACTATTAAAACTCTTGTCATTATTATCCCTCCAAATTAGTTTATTCCTAATGCTTCTAAAATTTTTTCTAGTGATCCTGGAGCCGGAACAAAATAGAAGTGTCCCTCTAATTTATCCTCTCCATATCCAATAAATAAAGTTTCTATATCTAAAACATATTCTTGATACTGTCCAGTTTCAACAAATGTCGTAACTAATATAGCACTTAGCATATCATTTGCTACAGCCGGAACAGATACTGTTGCTTTCAAGTTTGTAAAATTTGCTATTGAATTCATAAAAGATGAGGCAATAATATTACCAATTTCTGATATTGCAGAGACTCCCATTTCTGTTAAAGCAGCTTCATCTTTTGATATCATTTTTGATATCATTTTTAATGCTATGTCTTTCTCAAATACATAAAGTATACTTCCCGGAATGTCATCAAAAACTTTTACTAATACTGCTACCACTTCATTTTCTTTATAACTATTTAGTAATTCTTCAAACTCGATTATATTCACATTTGGAACTGACATATCTATTTTGGTGCCTAACAGCATTGATAATGATGTTGCAGAATTGCCTGCTCCAATATTAGTCACTTCTCTTAATGCATCTAATTGAAATGAAGTTAAATTTTTGTATTCCATAAAATCCTCCCTTCTAGATTAATGCTGCAACGTCAAGAATCAATGTAACTAAGCCATTTCCAAGTATTGTAGCTCCTATATACTCTTTTAGTGATTTTAAAGTTTCTCCTAAAGGTTTAATTACAATTTCTTGTTGTCCTAATAAGGAATCAACAAGTAATCCTACTACCTTATCTCCTACTTTCACTATTATAACAAATTTCTTCTTATTATCATCTTTTTCGATTCCTAATCTTTCATTTAATCTAACTAAAGGTATAATTGTATCTCTATAGACTATTACTTCTTCTCCATTTGTTGTCTTAATCCTATCTTCCTTATAATCTATAACTTTATCTATGTATCCTAAAGAAATAGCAAAAGTTTCTCTTCCTACTTTAACTAATAATGCTTGTATTATTTGAAGAGTTAAAGGTAGTTTTATAATAAAACTTGATCCCTTGCCTTCTTCACTAACTAGATCTACCGTTCCACCTAGGGATGAGATTTTTGTTTTAACAACATCCATTCCTACACCACGGCCTGATATGTCTGTAACCTCTGTATTAGTACTGAATCCTTGAGCAAAAATTAAATTTCTAATATCATTATCGCTTAATCCTTCAGTATTTATACCTACTTTTTCTGCTTTAGCCTTAACTTTTTCAAGATTTATTCCAGCACCATCATCTTCTACTTTTATTAAAGCCTTAGTTCCTTCCTGATAAGCAACTAATTTAATTGTTCCTACTGGATCTTTACCTGCGGCTATTCTCTTTTCTTTGCTTTCAATACCATGATCTGCAGCATTTCTTAAAAGGTGGATTAATGGTTCCCCAATTTCATCAATTACTGTTCTATCTAATTCAGTTTCTGAACCTTCTATAATGAAATTTATTTCCTTATTAAGATCTACTGATATATCTCTTATCAGTCTTGGGAATCTATTAAACACAACTTCTAAAGGTAACATTCTTATTTTCATTACCAAATCTTGTAAATCAGAAGTTGTCCTCTCTACTTGTTCAATAGTTTCTAATAATTCTTGTGATTTACTATCAATGACTATCTGCTCTAATCTTGTTCTATAAATTACAAGTTCAGATACCATATTCATCAATTTATCTACTCTCTCTAAATCTACCCTAACTGATTGATGTACCCTTCTGCTTTTTTCTTTTTTAGGTTTATTTTTTACTACTACTTTTTTATCATTAGCAGCTGCTGTTTTGTTTTCTATTTCCTTTGGTTTTGGAATTTCTCCTGCACTGCTGCCATCATCCTTAAATTCTACGTAGCTTGTTACTACATTTTCAACTTCAGAAATATTCTTAACCATTTCTTGAATTTCTTCTTTTGTCTTAATTGTAACAAGAACAAAATATAATTCTACATCAAATTGCTCATTTTCTATATCTTCCGTTGATGGAAAAGATTTAATGATTTCTCCTTGAGTTTCTAATTCTTGTACTATTAAGAATGCTCTAGCTGATTTCAACAATGTATCTTCTCTTAATGTTATTTTAATACCTATACCGTTAAAACCATTTTCTTTTCCCTGTTTTAACACTGATATGTCATATTCATTTAATAATGTTTTAACTGTTTCTTGATTATTTTCTATAGAACTTTCTTCTTTTTTCTCTTCTACTTCTGAAGTAATATTTTCTTCATTAGCTGCCTTTTCTAAATTTTTTATAATTTCATCTATATCTATTACTTCTTCTGTTCCTTGTTCTATGTTGCTTACCATTCTTTCTAGAGTATCTAAGCAGTCAAATAATGTTGTTACTACATTACTAGTTACTTCTAGCTTTCCTTCTCTAAATTCAGATAAAACATCTTCCATTTTATGTGTTAATTCAGCTATATCACTAAATCCCATTGTTGCAGCCATTCCCTTTATAGTATGTGCAACTCTGAATATTTCGTTTAATTTATCTTTATTTCTAGGATTTTGCTCTAAATCTAATAGAGCCTCATTTAAAGTTTGTAAATTTTCCATTGATTCTTCAAGAAACATCCCCATATATTGAGATACGTCCATACTTTTTCACCCCTTATGCTTTTCTATAAATAAAAGTTGATACTTTTTCTAACCCAAACTCCTTGTAGTTATAAATACTTTCAGTTGCACCAACAAAAAGTAACCCACCTTTTTTTAAAGAATCTACAAATTTTTCAAAAATTTCTTTTTTAATTTCATTTTTAAAGTATATAATAACATTTCTACATACAATTAGAT
>FZPS01000190.1_pt14 | contig 12943 bp, 15 predicted proteins | sample 1817821 | NCBI WGS metagenome assembly FZPS01 (sample SAMEA104158645, study PRJEB21678) | metagenome | place: Germany | collected 2015-04-21 | reverse complement strand
CACTTACATAATATTATAAAACTTTATCTAAATTATTATATTGAAATCTTTCTTTTTTACTAAGACATATTAAAACGTTTTTACTCATGTTGTTATCGCCTCTTGTATTTTTGAAAAAGGGCCACGAATTAGTGGCCACTTTTTGTAATGTTATTTTTTAGCTTTTGGTTCTTCTTTTCCTGCCGGACTAGTTTCCATTACTTCTTTGGCACTACTAACAAGTGATGCTAAACTAGTTAATTCAGAAGGAATAATTAATTTAGTTGCTTGACCTTTAGATACTTCAACTAAAGAATTTAATCCGTGAATTCTTAATACACTTTCATCAGCACCAGCTTCTTTAATTAATTTAATACCCGCAGCGTTAGCTTCTTGAACCGCTCTAATTGCTTCTGCTTCCCCGTGAGCTCTTAAAATTTGTGATTGTTTTTCAGCTTCTGCCGCTAAAATTTGTGCTTCGCGGTTAGCTTGAGCTTCTAAAATCTTAGCTTCCTTAGCACCTTCTGCGATAAGAATTTGTGCTTGTTTTTTACCTTCAGCATTTAAGATAGCTTCACGTTTTTCTCTTTCAGCACGCATTTGTTTTTCCATCGCGTCACGAATATCTTTTGGTGGCATAATATTTTTTAACTCAACTCTTAATACTTTAATTCCCCATGGGTCAGTAGCTTCATCTAAGATGATTCTTAATTTCGAGTTGATTAATTCTCTACTGGTTAAAGCTTCGTCTAAATCAATTGCCCCAATTACGTTACGTAATGTGGTTGCAGTGAAATTAGCTAATGCGCTAATTGGATTTTGTACTCCGTATGCATATAATTTAGCATCAGTAACTTGATAATAAACTACTGAGTCAATTTGCATTGTAACGTTATCTTTTGTAATAACTGGTTGTGGATCATAATCAATGACTTGCTCTTTAAGTGAAATCTTTAATGCGATTCTATCAAAGAATGGAAGTAAGAAATGAATTCCCGTTTCCCAAGTTTTATAATATCTACCTAAGCGCTCAACAATGGCAATTTCAGCCTGTTTAATAATCTTTACACTTGACGCTGCAGCGATAATTGCTACTAATAAAATAACTCCCAAAACAACTAATAAAACAATAACTCCTGTTTGCATATTATTCTCCTCCTTCAATTGGTTCTACCAATAATTTATTGCCTTCGATACCTAAGATTACTACCTTAGATCCTTTGTTAATTTTAATATCTTTGGTGACAAATGCCACCCAATAAACTGCATTAATTTTTACTTCTCCTCTTTGGTCTAATGAAATATCGGTTGTTACAATTGCATGTTGACCAACTAAGGAATCAGCATTAGTTTTAATCATTTCTTTTTGCATAAATCTTTTTGATAGTGGTCTAGTAGCAATTAATAAGATAACTGACACTAAGACGAATGCTCCGATTTGGATTAAATAATGAACATTGAACGCAGCTAATACTAATGCAACAATACTTCCCACTGTAAACCAAATGGTTTCAAGTTGTGGGCCTTGAAATTCCAATAGTAATGTGATTACTATAATCACAATCCACACTGACATCATAACAATTTGTAGGGTATCCATCTATATCACCTCTTCTTTTAAATCAATTTTCAAAATCTTTTCATTTAAATCCCATGAAGCTTTATATTTAAGGTGGTCGTTATAATTTAAATTAAAAGCTTTTTGAATTTCTCCCATAATCTTTTTGCTACTTATTCTTCCGTAGCTTGGTCTAATTCTAATATCCATTAATTGATTTTTATCAATATTTCCTCTTTGAGCTTCTGCTTTGTTTAAGTTTTTGATTACTACCATCTTATTAGTAAGATCTAAACCAACTAACACTTTATAGGCATCTTCAAAGTAGGAGCTTGATACTTTATTTAATGTAATATTAGTCTCATAAAAAGTCGCGGTCATATGTTCTTCATTGACCATTAACCATTTAATTGACACCTCAATCACCTTCTTTCAGCTATAGTATAAAACATTTGTTATAATTTGTAAATATCTTTTTGAATTTTTTTGAATAATTTTGAATATTTCATAATCTCTTTACATTTCCCATGTTTTTAGGCGTAAAAAAGCGCAAAAAAAATAAGGCCGAAGCCTTATTTTACATCTATAATTCTTAATGTGTTAGTTGATCCGTGTTGTTGAGCGTAACCACTTGTAATAACTATTTTATCTCCAGGTTTTAATCCAAGTTCTTTAGCAACCTCATTAGCTACGCGGTCATATGATAGAAAGTCTGTATAAGTATCTCTAAATACTGTCTTAACTCCCCAGTAGTAAGTTAATTTTGAACAAGTTTTTAAATTATTAGTAATTGCAATTGTTGGAACCGCTGGTCTAAATTTACATAAGCGTTTTGGAGTACCACCAGTTTCAGTGAAAGCAAAGATTGCTTTTACATCCGGTAACATTAAAGCAATTTGAGATGCTGTTGAACCAATAGCATCGTTTACTGTAGCTTGACTTGATTTAATAGCTTTATCTAAAACTGTATCATAATCAATTGTTGCTTCAATTGCTTTAGCGATAATATCCATTGTTTGAACTGATTCAACCGGATAATTACCTGCTGCCGTTTCCCCAGATAACATAATTGCATCACTACCATCTAAGATTGCATTAGCTACGTCACTAGCTTCAGCTCTTGTTGGTCTTGGATTTCCAATCATTGATTCTAGCATGTGAGTTGCAGTAATAACAGGTTTACCACGTTCATTAGCTTTTTTAATCATATTCTTTTGATAAAGTGGAACTAATTGAAGTGAAACTTCCACTCCTAAATCCCCTCTAGCAACCATGATACCATCACTTACATCTAAAATCTCATCTAAATTTTCAACTGCTCCTTGAGATTCAATTTTAGAAATAATTTCAATTTCGTCACCATCTAAATATTTTAAAATACTTCTAATTGAGTTAACATCTTCTTTAGTTCTAACAAAAGATAATGCAATCATATCAACATTAGCTTTAACAGCAAACGCGATATCTTCAGCATCTTTCCTACTAATAAATGGAATACTAATATGAACTCCTGGAGTATTAATTCCTTTGCGGTCACTAATAGTACCTGGATTCATTACTTCTACCAGTAAGTAATCAGGCTGTTTGTCTAAAACATTGAGTCTAATTTTTCCGTCATCGACTAAAATAGAGTCATTGACGGTAATATCAGTAAATAATTCAGGAGTTGGGATGTGGAATCCTTCTTTGTTTCCTAACATTGGATCCCTAAAAAGTTTAATTTTATCTCCCGTCTTATATGAACATTTTCCATTTTCAAATTGACCAGTTCTAATTTCAGGTCCTTTGGTATCAAGTAAAATTCCAACATAGCGATTTAGTTTTTTACTAACCGATCTAATTGTTTCAATTCTTGCCATATGTTCCTCATGACTTCCATGAGAGAAATTTAATCTTGCGACATTCATTCCAGCTAAAATTAACTTTTCAATCATTTTTGGTGATTCAGAAGCTGGGCCGATTGTACATACGATTTTAGTTTTGCGATTCATAATTTACACCCCTTTTACATTGTAAACATCACTATATATAATAGCATAATTATATATTAAAGACAATTAATTCTATATTTTTTAATTCAATCAATTATAAGATTTTTATGTCATTTTATTGTATAATAACTTTGGAGAGTAAATAATGAGAAAATTAACAAAAACGATTAAAATTAAAGATCTTTTAATTGGTGGTAATAATCCAGTTATTATCCAGTCAATGACTACTACTAAAACCAAGGATGTAAAAGCTACAGTAAATCAAATTAAACTTTTAGAACATGCTGGTTGCGAGTTAGTGAGGGTGGCTGTTTTAGATATGGATGACGCTAAAGCATTGAGAATGATTAAAAAAGAGATTAATATTCCATTAGTTGCTGATATTCATTTTGATTATCGACTTGCCTTAGAAGCCATCAATCAAGGCGTTGATAAAATTAGATTAAATCCTGGAAATATTAATAACATCAACCACGTTAAATTAATAGTTAATGCCTGTAATGAAAAAAATATTCCAATTAGAATTGGGATTAACTCAGGATCACTTCCTAATAACATCAAACCTACTCCTCAAAACTTAATTGAGTTTATGAAACGTGAAGTTAAAATACTAGAAGATTTAGGTTTTACTAACATCATCTTATCATTAAAAACTACTGACGTTATTTCCAATATTGAAACCTACCGGTTAGCTAGCGAAACTTTTGAATATCCACTTCACTTAGGAGTAACTGAAGCCGGAACATTAATTGGTGGTACTATAAAATCATCACTAGCATTAGGCATTTTATTAAGTGAAGGCATTGGGGATACTATTAGAGTTTCACTTACTGAAGAACCACAACTTGAAATTAGAGTTGCTAAAGAAATATTAAATAATTTAAAACTACGAAATGACCAACCCACATTAATTTCTTGCCCAACTTGTGGTCGCTTAGAATATGACATGATTCCGGTTGCCAAAGCGATTGATGCCTTCTTACAAACGATTAATAAACCAATTAAAGTTGCAGTAATGGGTTGCGTCGTAAATGGGCCAGGTGAGGCAAAAGACGCTGATTTAGGTATAACTGGAAATAATGATGTCGTCTTGATCTTTTCAAAAGGAAAGATAATTAAAAAAGTTCATCCAAGCCAAGCTTTAGATGAACTTAAAAAGTTAATTTTAGAATACTAAGCTCAATTTAATTTGAGCTTTTTTATTGGATTTTTTTAATAAATTTACTTAGTATAAAATCTAGTATTATTACAATTAAAACCAAAATAATCGTCCAGGCAAATACTTGATCCATTGCTAACCAAGACTTCGCTTGGTTTAGTTCATAACCGATTGAATTTGGAGCATTGGCAACAAATTCAGTCATCACTTTTACTTTTAAACCAATCCCAATGGATTGTAAAAGTGAGGCAATAATTCCCAGCCTGATAATTGGAAGATAAATATTAAAGATAACCGAGACATTAGTGTTATTACTAATCATTTTTACTTCATCAGTAATATCATCATCAATTGAGATAATACTAGCATATAATCCCTCATACATAATCGGTATAACTACCATTGATGTTAAAATATAAGGAATAATTGCTTGACTAAATTGAACTAGAAAGAAAATAATTACTGCTGGTACTGGTAAAATTTTAAAGAGTGACATTACAGGCTGAATAAAATTTTTAAAACCATCAAATTTAAAGGCAATTAAAGAAAGAATTAATGACACGATAAAACCGATGATTATTACTAAGAAAAGACCACCAATTGAGTTTAATAACACTAAGTAAGTATTCCCTTTACCTAATAAACTAATTAAGGCATTAACTGTAGTTGGAATTGTCGGTAATACTATCTCTTCTTTAATTGTTTCAGATAATAAAATCCATAGCAAAAAAATGAATAATATACCAGCATATGTAAATATTTGTCTTTGATATTTTCTCATTAATAATAAAATCCTTCGTTAGGAACTTGTCCACCAATTAAATTAGGGTTTTTAGAATTTAAGAAGTTTACAAATGCTAGAAAATCATTTTTAGCATTTTTACTACTAACAAATTCTAAATTCATTCTTGGAATAGCGTTAGCTAATAACTCTGGAGTAAATGCTTGTAAGGCTTCAAATTTCGGAACAATTAAATTAGCGTAAGCCTCAGGGTTTTCGTTTACTTTTTTGACATTTCTTTCAATTTTAGACAAGAAATTTTTAGTTCCAACTTTGTGAGTTGGTGTTGGATTAACGAAAACTCCAAATTGAGCAATCTTTGGTAGTCCTTCTACTTTTGATAAATCAAATACATGAAATGTTTCATTTGGTGATGATGAGATTAAACGTTCTAATACTGGTTCAGAAATTAGAGCGTAATCAAATTGTTTAGTTTTAAAAGGACCAACAACATCAGTAACCGCCGCTAAAAAACTTAAGTTAGCATTAACACTTCCTAATGCAGTTTTAAGGATGATGCCTGGAGTGGCATTTTCTCCAAATGCCACTACCTTTTTATCCGCTAATTCATTAAGTGAATTAATTTTGGTGCGGGAAACAATATATAAATTCCCCCAGCCAATAATTGAGTGAAGTTTGTAATTTGAAGCACCAGCAATATATAACTTAGTGCCTACAATAATTGGAGCGATAATAATATCGCGCTCTTGTTTTTTAAATTCGGCAGGGAATAAATCTGGTCCGGCAACGATTTGATAATCACTATCTTCTAAAATTTCAACAACTGAAATTAGTGGTGATCCGCCAGGTAGGATTACCGTTGGTTTTTCAGTGTTTTTTTGGCAACCAAAAAAACTTAAAGTGAAGATAGCAATTATAACAATTAAAATTTTTTTCAAAGCTTATATGTCTCTTTCTTTGAATAGGTAGTGTGAAGTAGTTTATGAGCTAGATCACTTCCTGGCTTACCTAAAAATTCTTCATATAATTTTATCACGTGTGGATTTTCATGACTTCTTCTTAATTGGTGTTCTTGGTCCATTTGATATAAAGCTTTCGCTCTTTCAGCTCTAACATCAGTCTTTTCAAATTCACGGGCTTTAATAATTGGTTGACCGCCACCAAAGACGCATCCACCGGTACAACCCATAAATTCAACGAAAGCATATTGTTTCTTGCCTTCTTTAATGCGGCGTAACATTTCTGGGAAATGTACCGCGCCGTGAACAACAGCAAAGTTTAACTCTAAACCGTTAATAGTTAAGGTTGCTTCTTTAATGTCTTCAACACCTCTAACTTCAGTAATGTCAACTAATTTTTCATCTTTTTCTTCTAATAAAGCTTTAACAGTACGAAGTGCCGCTTCCATAACACCACCAGTAGCACCAAAGATAACTCCAGCTCCAGTGTACTGAGCAAGTGGCGAATCTAATTTCGCTGGTTCCAAATTAACAAAGTCAATTTGCGCACGCTTAATTAATCTAGCTAGTTCTCTAGTCGTTAAAACAATATCAACATCACGAATACCATCAACTTCCATCTCTGGACGACTTGCTTCATATTTTTTCGCAATACATGGCATGATTGAGACGACTTTTATTTTATCTTTTGGAACACCAATTTTCTTGGCATAATAATTTTTAACAATTGCTCCGTTCATTTGTTGTGGGGATTTACATGATGAAACATTTGGAATAAATTCTGGAGCATATCTTTCAACATAACGAATCCATCCTGGTGAACATGAAGTAAATAATGGTAAAACTGATGGTTCACCTTTTAAGAATTTATCAAGTCTTTCAATTAATTCGGTTCCTTCTTCCATAATGGTTAAATCAGCTGAAAAGTTAACATCAACCACATCATTAAAACCTAATTCTTTTAAGGCTGCATACATTAATGGTTCAACGTTAGTTCCCATTGGTAAGCCAAATTCTTCACCTAAACCAGCTCTTGTTGCAGGTGCAATTTGAACAACCGTATAAATCCCTTCTTCATGAAGTAAGTCAAAGACATCATCAACATTATCTCTTTCTCTTAAGGCTCCCGTTGGACATGATTGGATACATTTACCACAATAAATACATCCAGCATCATCAATACTAGTTTGGTTAGCTGGTCCAACATAAGTATTAAAGCCTCTTTCGTTAAAGTTTAAGATTCCTAATCCAGTATAGTATTCACACGCGTCAACACAACGTCCACATAAAACACATTTACTTGAATCAATGACGATTGATTCACTTTGGTTAATCATCCATTCACGTTTTTTAATGGTCTCATCAACATTAAGATGATTATCAACATTATATCTTCTTAATAATTCTAATAACTCACAATTATGTTCTCTTGGACAAGCCCAGCAATTAAATTGATGGTTCCCAGCAATTAACTCTAGGTTGATTTTAACTTGTTTAATAATTCTTGGGGTATTAGTTTTTACTTTCATCCCATCAAACACTTTAAAAGTACATGAGTTCTTTAAAGGTTTAATTCCTTCAATTTCAACCACACAAATGCGGCAACTTGATGTTTCTGAAATTCCTTTTAAGAAACATAACCTAGGAATATTAATACCAGCTAAATCAGCTGCTTCCATAACTGTATAATCTGCAGGTACTAAAATTTCTTTATTATCAATAGTTACTTTTACTTTCTTTTCCATATTATCAACCCTTCTTATACACGCTTAATCGCAAATACTGGGCATATTGTAATACATAAGTCACAATGAACACATAAATTAGTATCAATGACATGTTTTTCTCTTAAATTACCAGAAATAGCGTGTACCGGACAATGGTCAGTACATCTACCACAACCAATACATTTATCAGTAATTTGAAGTTCTGTTAAGGCCTTACAAACTCCAGCTGGACATTTTTTATCAACGACGTGAGCGACATACTCATCATAGAAATTATTAAGTGTTGATAAGACTGGATTTGGTGCTGTTTGTCCAAGTCCACACAATGATGTATCTCTAATGTCGTTAGCTAATACTCTTAACTCATCTAGAGTTTCAAGAGTTCCCTCACCTTTAGTAATTTTATCTAAAAGTTCATATAATCTTCTCGTTCCTTCACGACAAGGAGTACATTTACCACATGACTCATCAACGATAAAATCCATATAGAATTTAGCGACATCAACCATACAGTTATCTTCATCTAAAACGATCATTCCACCTGAACCCATCATTGATCCTTTAGCAACTAAAGTATCATAATCAATTGGTGAATCTAAATCTTTTTCAGTTAGACATCCGCCTGATGGTCCACCAGTTTGAACCGCTTTTAATTTTTTACCATTTGGAATCCCACCACCAATACCATAAATAACTTCTCTAACAGTAATTCCCATTGGCACTTCAATTAATCCTGCGTTATTAATCTTTCCACCAATCGTAAAGACTTTTGTTCCTTTCGATTTTTCAGTACCAATTGAAGAAAACCATTTAGCGCCTTTATTAATAATTAGTGGAATATTGGCAAATGTTTCCACGTTATTAATGACAGTTGGTCTGTCCCATAATCCTTCATTAGCTGGATATGGTGGTTTAATGGTTGGCATCCCGCGATTTCCTTCAATTGAACCAATTAAAGCCGTTTCCTCACCGCAAACAAAAGCGCCAGCGCCTAATCTTAACTCTAAATCGAAGTTAAAACCCGAACCAAAAATATTTTTTCCTAATAATCCTAGTTCATAAGCTTTATTAATCGCTCTACCTAATTTTGCAGTCGCTGATGGATATTCAGCTCTAACATAAATATAACCTTGGTCACTACCAATTGCATAACCACAAATCGCCATCGCTTCAATAATTGAATGCGGATCTCCTTCTAAAACGGCACGGTCCATAAACGCTCCTGGGTCACCCTCATCAGCGTTACAAACAACATAACTTTTACCACCTTTGTTAGCGGCAGTAAATTTCCATTTTAAACCTGTTGGGAACCCACCGCCACCACGACCACGTAATCCTGAAGCTAAAACTTCTTCAATTACTTCATCTGGTGTCATTTGGTTAACTACTTTTTCTAAAGCGAAATAACCATCTCTACCGATATATTCATTGATATCTTCTGGATCAATGATTCCGACATTTCTTAAGGCAAATTTTTTCTGAGATAGGTAAAATGATACTTCTTGAAAATTCTTTTGAATTAATTTTCTAGTTTCTGGATCTCTTTCTTTATATTCCAATTTCTTAACGACTTTACCTTTTAATAAATGTTCTTCAACAATTTTTCTAGCGTCACCAAGTTTTAATTGAGAATAAAAAGTTTGATCAGGATACACAATAACAAGTGGTCCCTTCTCACAAAAACCAAAACATCCACTCATATAGACAAACACTTCGTCTTCTAAGTTATGTTCTTTAATGACTTCAACAAATTCGTCACGAATTTGGGCGCTTTTACCTAATAAACAACCAGTATCGCCACAAATAACGACTTGACTACGATATTCCATATTATCTATCTCCTTTTAACAAATGAGCTTTAACTACTTTACCTTTTAAAATGTGTTCAGAAATAATCACATCAACTACTTCTTTAGTTACTTTTTGATAAAGAGTTACTTCATCACCGATTCTTACTTCGACAACTGGCTCTAAATCTTTATGCTCAGTTCCTGGACCTTGCAGGACGGCAACATCTAAAATTAACTGGCTATTTAAAGTTTTAACGAAATGTTGTAAGATATCTTTCGCTCCCGCTTTAATTCCTGAGTCTCCCATCTCAACTACGACATAAACTCTTTTATAAGCTTCTCTCATCGCTAGTTTAATTTGTTGACTTGCCTTAATTTTTTCTAAATCTTGTCTATTTTTAATTTTCATTAGAAACACCAGCCTCTCTCTCGCGAATTTTTCTAATTTCTTCAACAATTTGTTTAGCATTAGAAATGGCAAACACATCATCGCCAATTAAAAATACCGGTGCGAGTCCACAAGCACCAATACAACGAGTTGCTTGTAAGGTAAATAATCCATCAGGAGTAGTTTCGCCTTGTTTGATTTTTAATTCTTTTATTGCGGCATCTAATATTTGCTGACTTCCTTTAACGAAACATGCCGTTCCTAGACAAACACCAATGACATATTTTCCTTTTGGTTCAAGTGAAAAGTGAGCATAAAAAGTAACGATTCCGTTAATTTTTGAAACACTAACATTTAACTTTTCGGAAATAATTTTTTGGATTTCTAAAGGAATGCATCCAAAAATGTGTTGGGCATCATGCAAAGTTGGCATGATTGGTCCCGGTTTTTTTAAGTGACCTTCAATTCTTTCATTAAATAGGTCAAATTGTTCTTTTGTAAAATTGTGATTCTTCATAGCTTAATACAGTAAAACTGTATCCTCCTTTCAAATTTACATAAATTTAATTTGTTATTTCATTAATACTACTAATAGTAGTATATTATAAAACGGCTAATTTTCAACGAATTTCTATAAATAAAAGTGTTTTTTTCGTTCTTATTTAGAAAAAGTAAAAAGAGACTACAAAAGTCTCTTTATTATAAATATTCTTCAATTAGTAAATCGACTTCGTCTTCTTTAATCACTCTAAAGTTAGGAAGTTCAGTTTGATAATTTATAAAATCAACTTCCGATTCATTAATCGCTCTTTTAACTCGGTTTAACCCAGGTACGACAAATAACCATTTATAAGGTGGATAATCATAATTATATCTAATTAAAAGCGGTCTTCCTTTAGATCGATCAATTTGCATAATTGTTGATGAGTTAATTGTTAAATATTCGTCGTGCTTTAAAGATAAGAAAACAATTTGAATTTGAATATCACCAAGGAGTAAAAAATATGTGTTGCGCTCTTTTTCTAGTTTACCGATTCGTTGCAATTTTTTTAAGACTTCTCTTTGTTTTCTATTTTTAGCCAACTTATCAAAAATATAAAACGATAATAAGGTTAGTAATAATACCCCAGCAATGATTGCTAAAATTTCTGTTCGGCTCATCTTAACTTAAACCTTTTTTCATTAGCTAGTTCAAACATTTCTTTCGTATTTGCTAGTTCAAGTTCAATCGTTTTAAAAATTTGATTAACTTCATCCATCGAATACTCATAATTTGAAGTATTTGATAAATTTCCTAAAACGCGAATTTGATCAATAATACGATTAACTCTGTTTTCTGCAATTCTTTTAAATTTTTGATTTTTAGTTTCCATATTGATAACTCCTTTTTATTGTATTTTAAAATAATTTATGTTAAAATTAATTTTGTGTAAATAGTATGCTCCCTTAGCTCAGTTGGTCAGAGCACCAGACTCTTAATCTGGGTGTCCTGGGTTCGAGCCCCAGAGGGAGTACCATATATTTATTAAACCGACTTTGTCGGTTTTTTTATTTTTTAAAATGATGTTTTCTGGCGCCATTAATTAAAATAATATTGTCGCCATCTTTAATTAAAGCTCCCGCATCAGGGATTGTATAATATGTTCTTGGAATAATTAAATTGGCTTTTTTTAATGCTTTATCTTGAATTCTTCTACGATCACCATAATGAACTTCCACTCCAAAATCATTAATAATATTTAATCCCGGATAAATATCAAATCTTTTGTAATCATCATCTTTTGATAAATGATATGTTCCAAATTGAATTACGGCTCCAGCACTAATTCCTAACATAACTCCGTTAAATGCTTCTAAATTAGGTTTAATATTAAATTCTTCAATTCGTTCAAAAAATTTATCAGGAAGTCCACCGGTTAAATAAATTAAATCAGCTTTCGCAATTTTTCTTGCGGCAATTTCATGATTATCGTTATAATAATCTAACCATTCAATGTCACTTTCTGGTATATCATATGGGATAAATTGATTAATCAGCATTTGATATCTTTCTCCGCCCGGGCGATAAGTATCATAATCAGCTCCTGGACGAAAAGACCACGGAATTACTAACACCTTCATTCCCTTTTTAATGTATTTTTTAAAATATAAATATAAATACGGGTTATCAATATAACTCCTTGATAACATAATATTAACCATTTTTTAGATTCTCCTTTTTCTCTTCTTTTTTAATGTCAAAGTTGAGTTTATCTTCAAGTGACGAAAGACACCCGCAAAACTTTTGACGATAAAAATTTAACTCTTTAGCCTCATTTTGACCCTCTCTAAAATGAGGTCTAAAATCAATATAATAAAACGGAATTTCAAAGTGTTTACTAAAGTTTTCTGCGACTTCAATAATTAATTCATGTTGTTGATAAGGGCTAATTAACAATGTCGAGGAAACGGCTTTATAATTATTTTTTTGGGCATATTCAAAAGCTTTTCTTAACCGAATATTATAACACTTGGCGCAGCGTTTTGGGACTTCTTCATAAAGTATCCAATCGGCCTCGTTATACTCTTTATCTACGATTAATTTAAACTCTCTAATTCCACTCAATTTTCTAACATATTCCAATCTCAAATTATATTCACTTTCAGGACT